>ERZ808232.65-NODE-65-length-45479-cov-16.715657_pt1 | contig 45479 bp, 43 predicted proteins | sample MGYA00521281_ERZ808232 | MGnify/ENA primary metagenome ERZ808232 (study PRJEB31515, sample SAMN02941833) | indoor metagenome | biome: House; feature: Kitchen Counter; material: surface | place: USA: Illinois | collected 2012-02-13 ... | reverse complement strand
AATATAAGAAGATAAGCCAAATCATAAAAATAGCGCATAGTTTACAGTTTATGCCGATTAAATAACATATGTAATCCTTTAAAACGTTAACTTTGAAAATTCTTGTTGTTTGTTACCATCACTAATATCAGTTAAACCGTAACTCGCACCAATCTGGCGAGTTTCATCTTTTTGCCATGTAACAGCAGCCCGGTAAGATTGACCATCTTCCCCTGCATCAAGGGCTTGTAAAGGAATGTCAGCCTGACTGTTATATTGCAATTGATACTGCCAGTGGTCGTTTAGCCATTGGGACCAATCAAGACGGACTCCTGCTTGTCCACCATCCGTACTTTGCGACACAATTGCCGACAACGCCTTACGGTTCGCCTGCCATTCTGCTCCGACCCCATAACGCTGGTCATGCACATCGCCAAAACGGTACTCCCCATAACGATCTTGATGCCAAGCGAATAAACGATAATTATCATTAATCCAAGGGCTATTAAGACGCGTTTCCATTTCACGGTCTTTTAAACCATTCTGCCCACTTACAGTATCGCGACCGTCGGCCTTACTTTGCCCCCAAGTGGTTGAGTGTGAAATTGTGGCTCTATTACGATCTTCTAATTCTTTTCGACTTTTAATGACTCCACTATCATCAGGGTAATATTGCACTAAGTTTTGAGTCGTTTTTCGCCATGTCGGAATATCACCTAAAGCTTGAGCATTTTGCATTTCATTAATGCGGGTGTCTTTAGCAATCGGATCTATACCATTTAACCGGGAAATTGTTTTTTTTGCCTCTAGCGGTTTTTCTCTCCAACGTTCTACACGCGCAAGATTATTAATCAGGCTCTCATTCGCAGGCGCCTGCTCTACTTTTTTTTGAAAATGCTTTTCAGCTTGATTCAGATGATTAGCATAGGCTAAATGCATTCCTTGTAAAGCAATATAATCATCACGATCAGGATGACTGGTTTTATCTACACCCTTAGCCTGACTATATTTATAAGTTGGAATAAGCCGATCAACTTCAGCGAGAAGTTGTTCAGCTTCCTTATATTTTTCTTGTTCAATATAAGAATAATACAGTCCCGTATAAACGGTCATATCCGGATAATTCTTTTCACTTAAAAGCGTTTTATAAGCAAACTCGGCCTGTTTCGGTTTTTGCTCCGCCAAATAACTATCCGCAATTGCATGACGTACATATGCCGGTAATTTTCCGAGTGGAATATTCAACTGGGTGAAACTCTCTATAACCGCTTTTGAACGCCCTCTAAAATCTAATCCATATAAATAATCGTAATAAAACCGTAAGTAATTAGGATCGGAAGGATTCATTTGCTGATGCATTTTTTGTCCTTGCTCCAGCACTTTATCTAATTCAGCAAAGCTTTCGGCATCGGATAGACCTTCGCGATTTAAATATTTATATCGAGCAATTGCATTGTTGATATGTTGAGAAAACTCACTAACTTGTAAAGTCTGCAGCATTTGCACTGTTTGTTCAGTTTTTTCGCTAGCTTGCAGTAATTGCTGCGCCTTTTTATATGAGCCAATAGCAATTAGATCGTAAACATATTCTTGTAAAACGGATGAAGATTTTGGTTGTTGTTGATAAGCATGCTCAACTGTAGCTAAAGCATCTACTGGTAAATTTATTAAACGATAAGCATATGCAACCCGTACCAACTGATCAGCAGTTAAACCTTTAATATCGATCTTCGACAACTGATCTTTAGCATTCGCCACATCTTGAGCTTCAGCATACAAAACCGATAATAAAATACGCCCATCAACTGACTTTTGAATATTGAATTTTTTTGACCAGTCAATTGCAGTTTTAAAATGTTTAAAATCACGGAAATTTTGAATTAAAGGTAACTTTGCATATTCTGGAAAGTCTACATAATTAATATTTACTAAAAACCGTGAAAAATTCGTAAGATCCCTTTTTTCACTTGACATAATAAACAGATAATCAGCAAGCAGCTTTTGATCATGCGGGTATTTATTTAGCAATTGATCTAGTTGAGATACAGCTTGTTGAGTTTGTCCTGCTCTATAATTTTGAATAGCTTGCTCACGCAATACATCAACCTGAGCAGCGTATAAATGAATTGGCAAGAGATAGACCAATGAAAAAACACATTTCTTTAGCATTTTGAGAATCGAATAGTCCCATATCGAGATGGGAAAGTATGGTTAAAAATGTGACACACATCACAATATTCAAATAACTAGCAACTTTAATCACAAATGATAAATATAGAGAAAAAAAGTATTTGTTTTTTTAAAAGCCATCTAAAAACAAACATTTATAAAAATATAGATTATTATTTTATATACATTTCTTTTCAAAATTATTCTTTTTGAATATATTTAATTTGCACAAAATACACTTAACATTAACCAATCAAAAACATTTTTATATAAATGGTTTTATATTTAAAACTTTTATTTTTAATTTGTTTTATATTTAAAACCATTCAATTTAATCATATTAATAAAGTTTAAATTGAATGGTTAAAATAAATAATTGACTTAATTAACCAATACGACGTTTTAAACCTGTCATTTGTAAAATACGAGTAGAAATTTCTTCAATCGACATTTCGGTAACATTTAAGTATTTAATTCCCTCAGAAATATAAATACCTTCAATAGCCCGCAACTCCATCTGACACTGGCTAAAACTTGCATATCGGCTATTCGCTTTACGTTCACTTCGAATCGCAACCAAGCGCTCGGCATCAATCATCAAACCAAATAATTTACTGCGGTGCTCTCTTAAGACTGCCGGTAAACGATTATCGTCTAAATCTTCTTCGGTTAAAGGATAGTTAGCAACACGGATACCGAATTGCAAAGATAGATAAATAGAAGTCGGTGTTTTACCGGAACGAGACACGCCAATTAAAATTAAATCAGCTTTGTCATAATGGCGGGTACGTGCTCCATCATCATTATCAAGTGCAAAATGGACAGCATCAATCCGGGCCTTGTAATACTCCGAATCGGTCACGGCATGGGTCTGTCCGACTAAAGTTGTAGGCGGGGTTCCAAGCTCCTGTTCCAGCTTACTAATTAACCCTTCAAACACATCCAGATTAACCGCTTTAGCCGTATTAATAATTTCTCGCACATGCGGATCGACCAAAGTATCAAATACTAATGGCAGGCAACCATCTCTGGTCTGACACTTGTTAATCTCGACCACCACTGCCATTGCGGCCTCTTCAGTGGTGATGTAAGGCATGATGTGAATATCAAAATCTACGTTAGGAAATTGAGCTAATAACGAATGTCCAAGGGTCTCGGCAGTAATCGCAGTTCCATCAGAAATAAAAAAAACACTCCGCTTAAATTGTTTACTTTCTGACATTAAAATTCTCCTTAAACATTTGTCTTAGTGCTATATAATCTTTATAGTAAACTGATCTTACATGACTGTCGCTTAGTAAAATTCTCAACTAAGCACTTTATTTTTTAATTTCATGCCAAGATAGACATTAATACTGCAAAAGTGGAGTGAAAACTTTGGAAGCGCGCGTAATCGGTCTAGAAAAATTAGGGAAACACGATGTCGAACTCGTAGGTGGGAAAAACTCATCTTTGGGTGAAATGATCAGCCATTTATCAAATGCTGGTGTATCGGTACCTGGTGGTTTTGCAACAACTGCTGATGCCTATCGTGAGTTCTTAGACCAAAGCGGTCTTAACGCTCGAATTCAAGCAGAACTTGCAGAGCTTAACGTTGACGATGTAAATGCCTTAGCAGAAACTGGCGCTAAAATTCGTCAATGGATTGTAGAGACTCCACTTACACCTGGCTTAGAACAAGAAATTCGTGAAGCATTTGCTGCACTTTCAAATGGTAACCCAGATATTGCTGTTGCTGTTCGTTCGTCTGCTACTGCAGAAGACTTACCGGATGCATCTTTCGCCGGTCAGCAAGAAACTTTCTTGAATATTCGCGGTATTGATAACGTATTAATTGCTGTAAAAGAAGTATTTGCATCATTATTTAATGACCGTGCTATTGCATATCGCGTTCACCAAGGTTTTGAACACAGTCTAGTTGCGCTTTCTGCTGGTGTTCAACGTATGGTTCGCTCTGAAACTGGCGCTGCAGGCGTAATGTTTACCCTTGATACTGAGTCTGGCTTCCGTGATGTTGTATTTATTACTGCATCTTACGGTTTAGGTGAAATGGTTGTACAAGGTGCCGTTAACCCGGATGAATTCTATCTTTCTAAACCATTATTAAATGCAGGTAAACATGCGGTATTACGCCGTAACCTTGGTTCTAAGCACCAGAAAATGATTTATGGTGAAGAAGGTTCAGCGGGTAAATCTGTTGTAGTTGTAGACGTTGAAAAACAAGAACGTCAACAATTCGCGTTAAATGATCACGAGTTACAAGAGTTAGCGAAACAAGCGCTTATTATCGAAAAGCACTATGGCGCTCCAATGGATATCGAGTGGGCAAAAGATGGTGACGATGGTCAAATCTATATTGTTCAAGCTCGTCCTGAAACTGTAAAGAGCCGTCAAAATGTCGGCACAATGGAACGCTACCTACTCAAGCAAAAAGGTACTGTACTTTGTGAAGGCCGTTCAATCGGTCAACGTATTGGTTCTGGTAAAGTCCGTATTGTTAACTCAATTAAAGAAATGGACAAAGTACAAGACGGTGACGTACTTGTATCAGACATGACTGACCCAGATTGGGAACCAGTAATGAAACGTGCTGCTGCCATCATTACTAACCGTGGTGGCCGTACTTGTCACGCTGCAATTATTGCCCGTGAACTTGGCGTACCAGCAATCGTAGGTTGTGGTAACGCAACTGAAGTATTGACTGATGGTCAAGAAGTTACTGTTTCTTGTGCTGAAGGCGACACTGGTTTCATCTACGAAGGCGCGTTAGATTTTGAAGTTCAACGTAACTCTATCGAATCTATGCCTAAACTTTCATTCAAAATCATGATGAACGTAGGTAACCCTGACCGTGCCTTTGACTTTGCTCAAATTCCAAACGAAGGTATTGGACTTGCTCGTCTAGAGTTCATTATTAACCGTATGATCGGTGTTCACCCTAAAGCTCTTCTGAACATTGAAAGTTTGCCTCGCGAAACTCGTGCAGCGGTAATGACCCGTACAGCTGGTTATGCATCACCTGTAGAATTCTATGTTGAAAAACTAGTTGAAGGTATTGCTACACTTGCAGCAGCATTTGCTGATAAACCAGTTATTGTTCGTATGTCTGACTTTAAGTCAAATGAATATGCGAATCTTATTGGCGGTAAGTTATACGAGCCAGAAGAAGAAAACCCAATGCTTGGCTTCCGTGGCGCAAGCCGTTATGTTTCGGACAATTTCCGTGACTGTTTCGAACTTGAATGTCGCGCACTTAAAAAAGTTCGTGATGAAATGGGTTTAACTAACATCCAAATCATGATCCCATTCGTACGTACAGTGTCTGAAGCGAAACGCGTTATTGAGTTATTAGCTCAAAATGGCTTGAAGCGTGGTGAGAATGGCTTAAAAGTCATCATGATGTGTGAATTACCAACTAATGCATTGTTAGCTGAACAATTCCTTGAACACTTCGATGGCTTCTCTATCGGTTCTAACGACTTAACTCAGTTAACACTTGGTCTTGACCGTGACTCTGGTATTGTTTCTCACTTGTTCGATGAGCGTGATGCTGCTGTAAAAGCTCTCCTTTCAATGGCAATTCATGCTTGTCGTAAAGCGGGTAAATATGTCGGTATCTGTGGTCAAGGACCATCAGACCACCCAGACCTTGCAAAATGGTTAATGGAGCAAGGCATTGAATCAGTATCTCTTAACCCTGACTCGGTTTTAGACACATGGTTCTTCCTTGCTGAAGAAAAAATCAAGCAAATCTAATTTGTTATAAAAAAAGACCCATCCGTGGGTCTTTTTTCATCTTTAGAATAGAGAATTTTTACTTATGCAAATTTACTTGGCACGTAATAATCAACAAGCTGGGCCTTATACCTTAGAACAACTAAATCAAATGTTGGCAAGTCAACAAGTTTTGCTTACTGATTTAGCTTGGCATGAAGGCATGACAGAATGGAAAGCTTTAGGAGAATTAACCCAAGGTAAACTTGTATATCAACCTACTGGTTATTCTGCTTTTTCAGCAAATACAAATACGCCTTATAATGAGACCATTCAGCACATTCGTGTAGAAACTAAAACACACGAGCTTGCTTCAATTTCGTCTCGTGCTCTTGCAAAAATTATTGACTTATTACTTTGGCTACCTATTGCAGCTATTCCGTCTTTTTTCTTTAATGAAGCTCAATATAAACAACTTTTTGAGTTACAAAAACAGATGCAATCTGCAGAAGTTGCATCAACTAAAGCAGCTGAACTTCAACAGCAGCTTTTTACCCTTATTCCTATAGAAGCTTGGCATACAATGCTACTTTATGTCGTCATAATGCTCGCTATTCAAGCATTTTTATTGACTAAGTTTGGGCAAAGTATTGGTAAAAAAATTGTCGGAATTAGAATTGTCGATGCCGAAACCAATGGTAAAGTTAATTTAACGCGTATCTTCCTTCTAAGAAGTGTCGTTTTCATTATATTAAACTTACTATTTATGCCTATTAGTACAATTATTGACTATGCTTTTGCATTAGGACAAAAGCGACAAGCTCTACATGACAAAATTGCAAGAACAAAAGTGATCAAATGATAGTAAATGACTCATTCATTTAATGTCTAAAAAAAAGGAGGCACCTCGCCTCCTTTTTTTCCATAGAGAGTTGATATTTAAATAAAAGCTCTGTTGAAATTAGATACCCTACAAAAAAAATCGGGTTTTAAAACAATTATTTCAGACGACTTTATGTGTAGCTTAGTTTGTCGATATGAGGCATAATGCCCTACAACGTAGCGGTGTCACATCATTGAGAAGTCTAATTTTTAAGACTAGCGTTCTCAATCATGCGACACTTTAATCGCTATCCCATATTTAATTAGGGAATGGGACTCTTCACCGAGGTTGTAAAATGAGACAAACGATTTTAGCTGTATTGTCTTTATCAACGCTTGCCGCACTTTTGACTGGGTGTGGTGGTGATATGGTACTTCTAAACTCTAAAGGTCCAGTTGGTCAAGGTCAAAGTGACCTTATGATGACTGCGATCTATTTAATGTTACTTGTGGTGATTCCTTCAATCATCATGGCATTATGGTTTGGTTGGAAATATCGTGCGTCAAATAAAGATGCAGACTATAAACCTACATGGGCACACTCAACTGCAATTGAAGTTGTAGTATGGGGTATTCCTGTCATTATTATTGGTATTTTAGCTTGGTTAACTTGGTGGGGTTCCCACAAGTATGACCCATACCGTCCTTTAGAATCAGATAAAGCACCTTTAACTATTCAGGTTATTGCTGAACAGTTCAAGTGGATTTTTATTTATCCTGAACAAAACATTGCGACTGTTAACGAAGTACGTTTCCCAGAGAAAACTCCGTTAAGTTTCAAAATCACTTCTAACTTCACGATGAACTCATTCTTCATTCCACAGTTAGGCGGTCAGATTTATGCAATGGCAGGTATGCAAACTCACCTTCATTTGTTAGCAAATGAAACTGGTGTATATCGTGGTTTCTCTTCTAACTACTCAGGGTATGGTTTCTCTCAAATGCGTTTCAAAGCGCATAGCGTTACAGAGCAACAATTCAACGAATGGGTAGCGGCTGTTAAAGCAGGTAATGGTACAACTATTAACCCAGAAGCAGTTCAAAAAACTACGCTTGACCAAGCTGAATTGGCAACCTTACGTGATGGCGATCGTTCTAAGCACCAAATCGAGCATTTAGTAAATCGTGCTAAAGCTGCTGGTGATCAAGAAGCGCTTGCTAAAGCAGAAGCGATGAAACCGTTCCCGACTAAGCCACACCCTGTGACTTATTACTCTTCAGTTGAACCAAAATTGTTTGAAACAATTATCAACCACTATATGAGTAACTATCATGGTGCTGACCACTCTGCTGCACATACAACAGCAGAAACTCATGTTGCAGCTGAACACGCTGCTCAAGGGGAATAAGACATGGATATGATTTTTGGTAAATTGGGTTGGGACTCTATCCCGACAGAGCCAATCGTACTTGTCACCATGGTCTTTATGGCACTTGGTGCAATTGCTGTGCTTGGCGGTATCACCTATTTCAAAAAATGGGGATATTTGTGGAAAGAATGGTTTACAACTGTAGACCATAAAAAGATTGGTATCATGTATATCATCGTATCTGTCGTCATGCTTTTGCGTGGTTTCGCCGATGCGATCATGATGCGTTTACAACTTTTCCTCGCTAAAGGCGGTGGTGAAGGTTATTTACATCCTGACCATTACGACCAGATCTTCACCGCACACGGTGTAATCATGATCTTCTTCGTAGCAATGGGTCTAGTTGTAGGTATGATGAACATCTCTGTACCTTTACAGATCGGTGCTCGTGACGTTGCTTTCCCATTATTAAACTCTTTAAGCTTCTGGTTATTCGCTGGTGCTGCTGGTTTAATGATGCTTTCACTTGTATTAGGTGAATTTGCTGCGACTGGTTGGATGGCTTACCCTCCTCTGTCTGGTATTCAATATTCTCCTGGTGTAGGTGTTGACTACTATATCTGGGCACTTCAGGTTTCTGGTCTAGGTACGCTTTTATCTGGTGTTAACTTCTTCGTTACCATCATCAAAATGCGTGCGCCTGGCATGAAATTGATGGATATGCCTATTTTCACGTGGACTTCACTTTGTACGGCTGTATTAATCATTGCATCTTTCCCTGTATTAACAGGTACTCTTGCGATGCTTACATTAGACCGTTACTTCGGTTTCCATTTCTTCACAAATGAGCTTGGCGGTAGCCCAATGCTTTATGTGAACTTGATCTGGACATGGGGTCACCCTGAAGTATATATCTTGGTATTACCAGCATTTGGTTTATACTCAGAAATCGTTGCAACCTTCTCTCGTAAAGCGTTGTTCGGTTACAAGTCTATGGTATATGCGACAATTGCAATTACTGTATTAGCATTTGTTGTATGGCTTCACCACTTCTTCACCATGGGTGCTGGTGCGAACGTTAACGCGTTCTTCGGTATCATGACCATGGTTATTGCGATTCCTACTGGTGTGAAAATCTTCTCTTGGTTATTCACCATGTATAAAGGTCGCATCACCTTTACTACTCCAATGTTATGGACGCTTGGCTTCCTTGTAACATTCGGTATCGGTGGTTTAACTGGTGTACTTATGGCTGTTCCACCTGCGGACTTCCTTGTACACAACTCATTATTCTTGATCGCTCACTTCCATAACGTAATTATCGGTGGTGTGGTGTTTGGTATGTTTGCCGGCATCATTTACTACTGGCCAAAAATGTTTGGTTGGAAGCTCAATGAAGCATGGGGTAAAGCTGCATTCTGGTTCTGGTTCTTCGGTTTCTATTTTGCATTCATGCCACTTTATATCCTTGGTTTCATGGGTATGACTCGTCGTTTGAATACATATGACAACCCTGAATGGGACCCATACCTTGCGATTGCATTATTTGGTGCTGTTCTTGTTGCGATTGGTATTGCATGTTTCTTAATGCAAATCATCGTTGGTTTCTTACAACGTCACCAAAACATGGACTACACAGGCGATCCATGGGATGCTCGTACACTTGAATGGGCTACTTCTTCCCCTGCTCCATTCTATAACTTTGCTCATGAACCAGATGCAAGCGGTATTGACCGTTTCTGGACTGACAAAGAAAACGGTGTAGCATACGCACGTAATACTAAATATGAAGACATCCACATGCCGACTGATCGTGCTGCTGGTTTTGTCATTGCAATGTTCATTACTCTTCTTGGCTTTGCACTCATCTGGCATATTTGGTGGCTCGTTGTTGTTTCATTCGTTGCAGCTGTTGTTAGCTTGATCGTAAGCTCATTCACTAAGAATGTTGATTACTATGTTCCAGCTGCAGAAGTTGAGCGTATTGAAAACGAACGCTATGCTTTACTTGAAAAACACTTGAAGAAGGACTAAGGAAATGGCTGAAGTACTTCATCACGACAACCACGGCCATGATGGTCATCATGAACATGATGATACTGATTTAACGGTCTTTGGTTTCTGGACATACTTGATGAGTGACTTGATTCTTTTCGGATCACTCTTCATTGCGTTCGCTGTATTAAGCAGTCATGTTCCACCAGGAACTCCAAGTGCATATGACCTGTTCCATGAATCATTAGGCTACGTGTTAACTGAAACATTTGCCTTATTGATTTCATCGGTGACTTTCGGTTTTGCGGTACTTGCATCTTATAAAAAGAATGTAAATCAAGTTATCACTTGGTTATTTATTACATTCCTTTTTGGTGCAACCTTCATCGGGATGGAACTCTATGAATTCCATCACCTTGTAGAAGAAGGTCATGGTCCAACTCACAGTGCTTTCTTATCATCGTTCTTTACTTTGGTAGGTACGCACGGTATCCACGTAACTTCTGGTTTAGTGTGGATGTTGGTATTGATGTATCAAATCAAAACTAAAGGTTTGACTTTACCGAATACACGTCGTCTTGCTTGCTTAAGCTTGTTCTGGCACTTCCTTGACATCGTTTGGATCTGTGTATTCAGCGTCGTTTACTTACTGGGAGTTCTCTAATGAGTAGTCATGAGCATAATGCTGCTGGTGCGTCACACGGTAACTTTAAGCAATACACTGTTGGCTTTATTCTTTCTGTCATCCTTACCATCATCCCATTCGGGATGGTGATGGCAGGTGGTTTCAGCCGCGGTCTTTTGGTTACAGTGATTGCAATCACTGCCGTTGCTCAGGTTCTTGTACAACTTGTGTACTTCTTACACATGAATACATCATCTGAACAACGTTGGAATATGATTGCATTTATCTACACAATCCTATGTATCGCTGTACTTTTAATCGGTTCTGTGTGGATTATGAATTACCTTCACTACAATATGATGATCTAAACTGATTGTCATGTTGAAAAAGTATTTATTCCTGACTAAACCAGGAATTCTCTTCGGTAATTTCATTACCACCTTGGGCGGCTTCTTCTTAGCCGCCCAAGGCTCTATAGACATCTTATTATTATTGCTCACTCTCATTGGAACAACATTAGTTGTTGCTTCAGGTTGTGTGGTTAATAATGTTATAGATCAAGATATTGATACAAAGATGCAGCGCACTCAAAACCGTGCACTCGTTAAAAAAACCATCTCTCCTACTGTTGCGCTTGTATATGCTTTCGTACTCGGAGTAATGGGTTTTAGCATTTTGTGGTTTGGTGTAAATGGCTACGCATTTTTGTTTGCAATGATTGGTTTTATTGTCTATGTCGGTTTTTATAGTTTGTGGACTAAACGTACCTCAATCCATCAAACCGTCATTGGTAGTATCTCCGGAGCGAGCCCTCCTGTTATTGGTTATACAGCAGTAACTCATCAATTTGATGTGGCAGCCTTGCTTTTGTTTTTAGCATACGCTTTATGGCAAATGCCTCACTCTTGGGCAATTGCAATTTATCGTTTTGATGATTACAAAAATGCGGGAATTCCTATCTTGCCTGTAGCACGTTCCATTTATCGCACGAAAATTGAATGTGTAATCTATATCCTGTTGTTTGCAGCTGTTTTGAATGGGTTATATTGTTTTGGCTATACCAATGTATTTTTCTTGATTACCTTTAATGCTTTGACCGCCTACTGGTTTTATTTATCAATTATTGGATTTAAAGCCGAAAACGACCAACTTTGGGCTAAACGCTTTTTCCTTTACTCAGTAATCTTAATTACTTTGCTAAGTTTAAGTTTTAGCTTTACCTATCAATCCCCTGCTCCAAATCTTCCTCTCTTTTAATTAAGGGAGGATTTCCTCCTCTCTCAAATAACTTTTATATTTCTCATCAAAAGATTTGTTTTTAGTCTAATTTTTACCTATAATTCAGCCTTCGCATTTTTTGCGACGTAGCTATTTATATTTTTAGCTATGACTCCTTGCTTCTAATTTTATTAGGGGCTGTTTAAACCGTAAGGAGCTGACAATGCGTCATTACGAAATCGTACTTTTGGTACACCCAGACCAAAGCGATCAAGTTGTAGGTATGGTTGAACGCTATATCTCTCAGATCAAAGAAGCTGATGGTCAAATTCACCGTTTAGAAGATTGGGGCCGTCGTCAATTGGCTTACCCAATTAACAAAATTCACAAAGCGCACTACATTCTTATGAATGTTGAATGTGGTCAATCTACGCTTGATGAGTTAGAAGAATTATTCCGTTATAACGACGCGATCATTCGTAACCTTATCATCCGTCGTGAACACGCAATCACTGAAGAGTCATTGCTTGCTAAGAGTGCTGAAGAAAAGCGTGCGCGTAAAGCTCAACGTGAAGAAGCACAGCAAGTTGCTCAAGAAGCTGAATAAGGAGAACATCAATGGCACGTTTTTACCGTCGTCGCAAGTTCTGCCGCTTTACAGCTGAGAATGTTGCGTACATCGACTACAAAGATATCGATACTTTAAAACAGTACATCACTGAAAACGGCAAGATTGTTCCTAGCCGTATCACTGGTACTAAAGCTCGTTATCAACGTCAATTAGCGCTTGCTATCAAACAAGCTCGCTACTTGTCTTTGATTCCGTACACTGACAACCATAAGTGAGGTGATCTGTGGACGTTATCTTATTACAACGCATTAAGAACCTTGGTAAATTAGGCGATAAAGTATCAGTTAAAGCTGGTTACGGCCGTAACTTCCTTATCCCTCAAGGTAAAGCAGTTGCAGCTACTGAAGCTAACACTGCTGCTTTCGAAGCTCGTCGTGCTGAACTTGAGAAGCAAGAAGCTGAAGTATTAGCTGCTGCTCAAGCACGTGCTGAACAATTGAACGAAGTTAATATCGTTATCACTGCTAAAGCTGGTGACGAAGGTAAACTCTTCGGTTCTATCGGTACTCGTGACATCGCTGACGCGTTAACGAATGCTGGTCTTACAGTTGACCGTGCAGAAGTTCGTTTACCAAACGGTGCGCTTCGTCACACTGGTGAATTCAACATCGCAATTCAATTGCACCATGATGTTGTTGCAGAAGTTCTCGTTACTATCGTATCTGAGTAATTTCTCATCAAAAAAAGAGCATGCTTACGCATGCTCTTTTTTTATCTCTTAAATTTAAGCAATAAAATTAGATATATTAATTCCTGATCAGTTCTTCAGTTTAATTGGTTTTTTAATTAGGTAGTTTATTTAGTTTTGTTTTAAGATAGTTCTCGGCTTAAAACCCTTTTTGTGTACACATTTTATCATCAGGTCTAATTATGTCTCAGGCGAATGCCACTTCTTTAACCCTTTCATCTCCAACAGAAAATAAGACGAGTGAATCAGGCCAACTTAAAGAGTTTCGCACTCCCCCACACAATTTAGCCATTGAGCAAGCTGTACTTGCTGCGCTGATGACCGTTGCTGAATCTTTTGAACAAGTCAGTGACTTACTCAAAGAAAATGATTTTTATGCCACTCGTCATAAATATATTTATCGTGCAATTGAAAAATTAGCACAGGAAAACTCACCGTATGATGCGGTTTTGGTCAACGACTGGCTTTTAAAACAAAACTTACTCGATGCGATTGGCGGTGAAGAATATTTGATGCAGCTTATGGCTGACTCACCTTCGAGTTTCTATAATCTTGAAACTTATGCGACTAAAATTAAAGAATTTTCTACACTACGCAGTATGATTAAGGTAAGTACTGAAATTTTACAAAATGCTTATGACACAAAAGGTCGAGGTGTAAGTGAAATTTTAGATTTAGCCGAAACAAGTATTTTCTCTTTAGCAGAACAACATAACAACAATAAAAAAGATTCTGGTCCTAAAGCAATTAGTTCTGTAACTGCCGATGTAATTAGTAAACTTGATGAACTTTCAAAATTAGACGGAAATATTACTGGTTTAACGACTGGCTTCTTAGAGCTCGATAATAAAACTTCTGGTATGCAACCGGGTGATTTGATTATTGTCGCAGCACGTCCATCTATGGGTAAAACTACTTTTGCCATGAACTTGGTTGAAAGTGTTTTACAATACAATAAACTCCCAGCTCTCGTCTTCTCTATGGAGATGCCAGCAGACTCAATTGCGATGCGTCTAATTTCAGCTATGGGTAAAGTGCATCAAGGGCATTTACGTTCAGGTAATTTGGATGCTGATGAATGGACTAAAGTAACGGGTACCATTCTGCAACTTCAACAAATGCATTTGTATATTGATGACTCCTCTGCCCTACCACCTACTGAAGTTCGTGCCCGAGCTAGACGTATCGCAAAAATGCATGATGGTAAAATCGGCTGTATCATGGTCGACTATTTACAGTTAATGAAAGTTCCGGGCATGGGTGACAACCGTGTTGGTGAGATCTCGGAAATTTCACGTAGCTTAAAAGCTTTAGCTAAAGAAATGAACTGTCCTGTGATTGCACTATCTCAGCTTAACCGAAGTCTGGAAAACCGACCGAATAAACGCCCAGTAATGTCTGACTTACGTGAATCTGGTGCGATTGAACAGGATGCCGACTTAATCATGTTTATTTACCGTGATGAAGTCTATAACAAAGAATCGAAAGAAGCAGGCACCGCAGAAATTATCATCGGTAAACAGCGTAATGGTCCAATTGGTACTGTTCGCCTTGCCTTTGAAGGCCAATATACTCGTTTTAGTAATCTCTCTCCTGAGTATTACAGCCAATATGATGATGAAGAATAAACTCTATCTCTAGCCCAAAGGAGTAAATGAGGGTGCGTCAAGCAACAGTTTATATTGATCGCCAAGCGCTTCAATATAATTTAAACCGTGTCAAACAACTCGCAGCAAATTCAAAAATCGTAAGCATGGTAAAGGCCAATGCATACGGACATGGAGTCAAAGACTGTTTAGCAGCCTTAAATGCCTCAGATGCCTTTGGTGTAGCCTGCCTACAAGAAGGATTAGAAATCCGTGAACTTGATTTCGAACAACCAGTTACTTTAATTGAAGGGGTATTTTCTGAAGATGAAATGCCCGTCGCAATTGAACAAAAATTTGAATGCGTCATTCACCATCAACAACAGTTTGAATGGTTAATTAAACACAAACAAGCATACATTGCCCAAGGCTTAAAAGTATGGGTTAAATTAAATAGCGGTATGAACCGTTTAGGTTTTAAAAACCCAGAAATTATTGAAGTGATCAAGACATTAAAGTCTGAAGGTTTTACATGTGTACTTGCTATGCATTTTGCAAATGCAGATGTAGACCACCCTTTAAATGAACAACAAAAACAGCAATTTTTGCATATTAAAGAAACTTGCGATCCAATTTTAGCATCGTGCTGCAATTCAGCTGCCATCTTTAAATGGCCAGAACTAAATTTTGACTATGTACGTCCTGGTATTATGCTCTACGGCGCTTCACCTTTTGCAGATAAAACAGTGCATGATCTTGATTTGAAACCTGTCATGACTTTTACCGCAGAAATAATAGCGTTAAACCATATTGAAGCTGGTGAACACGTAGGTTATGGTTCTACTTTTTGTGCTCAACAGGCTATGGATATCGCCATTGTTTCTATTGGCTATGGTGATGGTTATCCAAGAGCTTATGTTAAGCAAAATTTTGTCGCTATTGATGGCAAACTTTGCCCAGTTGTGGGCCGTGTAAGTATGGATATGATTGCGATTGATGTCACAAATACTCAAGTAAAACTTGGCACCCAAGTTGAACTTTGGGGAAATCACCGTTTAGTTGATGATGTGGCTGAAGCAAATGGCACAATCGGCTATGAATTACTTTGCCGTCTAAGTTCTCGCCCAGTCCGTCAGGGTACTTAAAGTTCACTAAATAAAAAATCCAAGCACTGCTTGGATTTTTTTTGAATAAATTTTAGCGCCAATAATCATCTGTAGGTTTTGGCATTTCCTGTAAACCACGGCGTAACGTATCTGACCATTGACGACTAATTTGTGAAAAATATGGATCATCTTCAGTAATTCGCTTACCCATAGGGATCACAAAACTATCTTTACTATAAACCAATGCATCTAACGGCAAACCAACAGAGACATTAGAACGCAATGTAGAATCAAATGAAATTAAACTACAACGAAGAGCATCATCTAATGGCATCGCATAATATAAAGCTCGATCTAAAATAGGTTTGCCATATTTACTTTCGCCAATTTGAAAGTAAGGCGTATCTGTGGTGGCACAAATAAAATTGCCTTGCGGATAAACATTATAAAGCTGCATATCTCCGCCTTTGATTTGCCCCCCCACTAAAATACTACAGGCATAATTCATTTGTTCTTGGGTATCTGAACTGATATCTTCTAAAACGCTTTTCAAGGTTTTACCGACTAGATCAGCCACTTCAAACATAGTATTAATACTATATAAATTAGGCTCTTGTTGCAAAATAAGTGCATTTTGCAAATGCCCGATAACCGCTTGTGTAGTTGCTAAATTGCCTGCTGTTTGCAAGGCAATAAACCGCTCTCCCGTTACTCCAAAAGTATGCAGTTTACGGAACACAGAAATATGATCGACCCCGGCATTAGTTCGAGTGTCACTTATAAACACCAAACCCTGTTCCAATCTCAGCGCACAACAATAGGTCATTTCGTTCTCTTTACATTCAACAAGCCAGCACTTGAACCACAGACATCATATTCTCAGTACCACCTTTTTCTCGCACTCCCCTAATGGGCGCAACATCGAGATAGTCCCGACCAACAGCAAGATAAATATGATGCTTTGGTGTAAGCAATTGATTGCTCACATCAAAACAATACCACTGATTATCTAAAAATACCTCCGCCCAAGCGTGACTGGCAAGGTGTGGAGAATTTTGATCAAATAGATAACCAGAGACATAACGTGCTGGTAATTGTAACGCACGGCACATAGCGATTAAAACATGTGCATGATCTTGACACACCCCCTGACCTGCCTGAAAGGCTTGCGTAGCCGTTGTATGAACAGATGTACTATCCGGTTGATATGGCATCTTTTGCAGAATATTTTCGCTGAGCAAAGCAATATGTTGTCGATCTTTGACAGTTACAATTCTCTGGGCAAAATCCAACATTTCAGCATCATATTTAGTGGCCTCTGTACTTTGGAGAAATAGATTTATTGGTATAGATACATCTACTCCTCCTATTTCTGTATTTAGAAGCTCTACAATACCTTGTGCCATAAAAGTAAGGTGCTGATACTCATAACGCTGGCTAGCCGTTATCCAAATATTATTAAAAATATCTCTTTTGAGCGTCTTGTCACCAGGCACGCTGATTGCCCAATTCATAACATGTTGATGCAGCGATGTTTGAGGCATCATCTTGATATACTGAATACTGTTTTTAGCAGTTTCAGTATAGTTATAATGCGTTTGATGATTAACCATCAATTTCATAATTATGCCTCGAACATATATTCCAACTGCTGGGTAAAATTATAATAAGCTTCCCAATTTGGATGATCTTTTAATAATTGCCATGGTTGAGTTAATTTATTCCACCCTAAGTCATTCAGCTGTTGAAGTAATTTTTCTAGCTCCTGCAAGAGCTGTGTAAGGTCTTGCTGAAAACGTAGTTGTATATCAAATAATTCTATCTTTTGTCCTAAATGCAGAAATAACGCTATATCTTCATGTTCAGTATCAAGTATTTGATTACATTTCGCTAAAGCCTGCTTTAATGAATCAGGATGAGCTTGGACTCCCTTAATCGCATGATTTAATTCTGCATAGGCATTTGAAGATAATATTCCTCTTAACTCTTGAATATTATCTTTAGCAATAGCGAACTGATTCAGTAATGAATATGTTTGTTTCGTATCCAACATATAGCAATTCAGTAATTCTGCTTGATCAATGACTAGCCCAAATGCTGCTGCAAATTGGGCTGCTTTAGCATCATCTGTAAATGGCAAATGTGATACAGCAAATTGAATTCGCATTAAATAACGACCCAACCAATAAATGTGGTGCGCACTCGAATTGAGTAAAACCATAAATTTCCTCTTTAACCAACCATTAAGAATGTAGCGTTTCAACGACCCATGTATCTTTAATACCTCCTCCTTGTGAGGAGTTAACGACTAAAGAACCTGCCTGCATGGCTACTCGTGTTAAACCTCCGGGCACAATTTCGGTCCGATAAGGAGAACTGAGTACAAACGGGCGTAGGTCGATGTGGCGCTCAGCCACCCCTGCTGTAGTTAAAGTCGGTGCAACCGATAAAGCCAATGTTGGCTGGGCAATATATTCATGCGGTGTAGCAAGCAGTTTTTGTCTAAATTCATCAATTTCACATGAGCTTGCTTTAGGACCAATTAACATGCCATATCCACCCGATCCTTGAGCTTCTTTAATGACCAATTGATCTAAATGAGCCAGTACATAGTCCAGATGTTCTTTCTCACGGCACTGGTAAGTAGGTACATTCTTCAAAATTGGTGTTTCACCCAAATAATATTGGATCATCTGATCAACATATGGATAAATCGATTTATCATCAGCTACTCCAGTGCCGGGTGCATTGGCAATCACTACGTTTTTCTGTAAATAAGCAGACATTAAACCTGCCACACCTAAAGCACTATCAGGTCTAAATGCAAGTGGGTCTAAAAAATCATCATCTAAACGGCGATAAATCACATCAACCTTTTGACGGCCACGAATCGTTTTTACAAATACTTGATCATTTTCTACAAATAAATCTCGATTGGTGACCAGTGGCACATCCATTTCACGTGCTAAAAAAGCGTGTTCATAATAAGCACTGTTAAAACGTCCTGGCGTTAAGACCACAATAAAAGGCTGATCAATCTCAGAGTTTTCTTGAAGTATTTCTTTTAATAAGCTTGGGTAGTGTTCAATACCTTGCAGATTGTTAGCAGCACAGAGCTCAGGCATGAGTTGTTGACTAATATTCCTGCATTCAATCATATAAGATACGCCAGATGGTGTTCTTAAATTATCTTCAAGTACAAAAAACTCGCCTTCACTGTCACGAATAATATCTATTCCGCTAATTTGAGAATAAATTTTGCCTTTGAGCGTGTGTTTAAGCATATGGGGCTGAAAAGCCTCATGACAAATAATCTGACTTTCCGGAATTAATTGCTCTTTTAAAATATGTTGACCATGATAGATGTCATCTAAAAAATAATTGAGCGCTTTAACTCGCTGTGCGCAGCCAGCTGCGATCTTTTCCCACTGTTTTTTTTCAATAACCCTTGGAATGAGATCAAAAGGTATCGTTCTCTCCACTCCCTCCTTATCACCGTATACGTTAAATGTAATGCCGTGATAGAGAAAATGTTGCTTAGCTTCCGCATTTAATTGTTTCAACTCATCCAAAGTACGAATGCTCAGCCATTGTTCAATTTTTTTAGAGGCCACACCGTTAGACGTTGCATCATCTAACATCTCATTAAAAAACTGCGATTTTAGTTGTTCAAATAGGTTTGACTGTACGGAAAGATTTTCTATAAACGAAGTTTGGTTAAGCAATGCGTTGGTCGCCTGTTCCTGTAAAAAATAATCAATATCGGCTTGTAGGTCTTTCTCTTGTTCTGACATAGCAACCTCGTCTTATCATTTATCTATATTTCATTTTTTAATAAGCAACTTCAGTGCCACTTATATATCTATAATGCTTATTGAATATCATTGTTATAACTTTCTTCTAAATTTTAGCATTGATTGTAAAAGCTGCTATAAACCGAATCTGACAAACTTGCTAAATCTGTAAAGTTTTTTTATTGTGTTGACACCAAAGCAATTGGATATAGATGTATTACGCTTATGTCTGTAACAGAAAAAGAAACTTCAAATAGTTTATATCGCCAATGGCAGATTCTATCTCGCCTTCCTACCGGTAAATGGATCGGAACTCGAGAATTGCAAGAAATGCTTGAGCGTGAAGGTATTGAAATCAGTTTAAGGACAATTCAGCGTGATTTAAACCAAATTGCTCAGCGTTTTCCAATTGAAAGTAATAAAGCTGTACCTCAAGGCTGGCGTTGGCAATCAGATGCACCAATTCAAAGCTTACCGCATATGACAAGCTCTCAAGCTGTAACCTTTATGATGGTTGAGGAACATCTCAAACATTTACTTCCACCCAGTCTCCTTGACGAGATGGGGCCTTGGTTTGATTTGGCAAAACGTAGTCTGTCTACACAAAATAATGTGAGACAGTGGATTAATCGTGTCCGTATTGTGCCAGCAAGCCAACCTCTTATTCCACCTGTAGTGGACCGTGCTGCTCAGCAGGCAATTTATGAAGGTCTACTACAAGACAAACAGATTGAGTGTGTCTATCGGGCCCGTGTAAATCAAGGTGAAGATAAAACTTATATTTTAAATCCTCTTGCTTTGGTCCAAAAAGGTGCTGTGATTTACTTAATTTGTACTCGCCATGATAAAACTGAAGTACAAACATTTGCCTTGCATCGATTCAAATCCGCTAAAGTTTTAGAAAGTCGGGCTTTACACCCTGTCAATTTCGATATTGACCATTATATTGACTCAGGGGCTTTAGGTTTCAGAGTAGATTACAACCAACCCACTGAATCTATTCAGCTTACTTTAACCATGACCGAGCAAACTGCTAAAACTTTTTATGAAAGTCAGTTAAGTAAAGATCAGACCATTACCCCAATTGAAGAAAATATTGTCGAAGTTACGGCGACCGTTCCATTTACATCCCAACTCGTATGGTGGTTACGGAGTTTTGGTAAAAAACTGCTTCATATTGAGCCAGTTCAAGTACACAATGCTGTGCGAGAAATTGAGCCTGATAGCAAATAATCAGTAGATATAAAAAAGAGAACCATATGGTTCTCTTTAGATTTTGAATTGTAATTTTCTTAATTTTATATTGGCATTTATACTTTTATTTATTTTCAGATCAATGTGTTTTCCCCCACCAAAACTGATCTGCTTCTTCTTTTGCGCTATGTTGAACATGAGCATTGGCATGCCATTTCATATCCATTGTAGCGGATTGATTTCATTGTCATGTTTAAAGCCCTCTTGTTTGAACGTGAATTTAATATAACTTTCGCTTTAAAACTTGTGAAATAAGAAAAAAAGGATGCAAAATCTCTTTTGATGCTTAGGAAAATTCCATATATTTTTTGATCAGAAAATAAAAAAGCCCAGTCTTAACCGGGCTTTTTTACAGGCTTAAATAATTAAGCCGTTTTTTTCGTCATATTATTTTTACGAATCGTGATCATTACAAGCTGAACAGCAGCTGGGGTAACACCAGGAATACGGCTCGCTTGAGCTAATGTTTCCGGACGAACTGTTTTCAACTTCTGAGTAATTTCGCGAGATAAACCTGAAACGACGTCATAATCAAAATCAGCAGGAATTTTAGTTTCTTCAAGACGTTTTAATTGAGCCACATCTTCATGCTGACGGTTGATATAACCTTCATATTTAACAGCAATTTCAATTTGCTCGCCGACCTGTTGTGAAACTTCAGAACCTGTAAGTTCCGCAATTTGAGAAAAATTAATATTAGGACGTTTAAGCAAATCAATCGCACTACATTCTTTACTTAAATCAGCACCTGTCATTTCAACAAACTTTTTACCCATTGGGTTGTTAGGTGCCGCCCATAAATGTTGTAAACGAGATGTTTCGCGCTCAACAGCTTCCATTTTTTCGCAATAAGCTGCCCAACGAACATCATCAACCAAACCAAGTTCACGACCAATAGTTGTTAAACGTTGATCGGCATTATCTTCACGTAACATCAAACGATATTCCGCACGTGAAGTGAACATACGGTATGGCTCTTTCGTACCTAGGGTAATCAAGTCGTCAACCAATACACCCATATAAGCTTGGTCACGTTTAGGTGTCCATTCTTCTTGTTCCCATGCACGGCGTGCAGCATTCAAGCCTGCAAGTAAACCTTGGGCACCCGCTTCTTCATAACCGGTAGTACCATTAATTTGCCCTGCAAAATACAAGCCGTTAATTGCTTTGGTTTCTAGGGTAAATTTCAAAGCTTGCGGGTTGAAATAGTCATATTCGATTGCATAACCCGGACGTAAGATATGAGCATTTTCCATACCGCGAATCGAGCGCACAAGTTCAAACTGAACATCAAATGGTAATGAAGTCGAAATACCATTTGGATAAAGCTCATGTGTATCAAGGCCTTCTGGCTCTAAGAATACCTGATGCGAGTCTTTATCAGAGAAACGATGAATCTTATCTTCAATTGAAGGACAGTAACGTGGACCTACCCCTTCAATGACACCGGTATACATTGGTGAACGGTCTAAGCCACCACGAATAATGTCATGAGTTTTTTCGTTAGTATGCGTGATATAGCAGTTCACTTGTTCTGGGTGCATAGACACATCACCCATGAACGACATTACCGGAGACGGGAAGTCGCCTGGTTGTGGTGTCATAACAGAAAAATCAACTGAACGTGCATCAATACGTGGAGGTGTACCTGTTTTTAAACGGCCTACCGGTAATTTCAACTCACGAAGACGCTGAGCAAGAGCAATAGAAGGAGGATCACCAGCACGACCGCCGCTTGATTTCTCTAAACCAACGTGAATAACACCGCCCAAGAATGTACCAGTAGTTAACACAACAGTTTTTGCATCAAAGCGGATACCCATTTGGGTCACAACACCCTTAACTGTATCGCCTTCAACAATCAGGTCATCAGCCGCCTGTTGGAAAATATCAAGATTTGCTTGGTTTTCTAAGGTCTCACGAATCGCAGCTTTATAGCGAACACGGTCAGCCTGAGCACGCGTTGCACGTACTGCAGCACCTTTACGCGAGTTTAAAATACGGAATTGAATACCGCCTTTATCGGCAGCTAAAGCCATTGCACCGCCAAGCGCATCAATTTCACGAACTAAGTGTGACTTACCAATACCACCAATTGCTGGGTTACAGCTCATCTGACCCAAAGTCTCAATGTTATGGGTCAAAAGCAAAGTCTGTCGTCCCATACGCGCAGCAGCAAGCGCCGCTTCCGTACCTGCGTGACCGCCACCGATAACGATAACATCATAAACTTTAGGATAGTGCATGAGTACAAAAACACCAGAAAAAAAAGACGGAACATTATAGCAAAATTATCTGCTTATAGATGTACATAATTACAAAATTGTCGTGACATGATTTACGGTAAGCCACATGTTTTGACATTTTGTTTCATGAATTCAATACAAAGTGAATGTTTTTAAAACTTTTTCATTTTAGAATAAAAAACGTACAGCACTTCTATGACTTTAAAATTAACGCAACTAGAAGGAACACAAAATGAAAACGACCATGTTGAAAATCTTAACAGCATCTCTAATTTGTTTTTCAGGCGTAACTTTTACACACGCTGCTGACACGAGCAAAGCTGAAACTCAAAAACAAATTCGAGTATGTGCAAAAAAACAGCAAGGTGAATGGGTTTCTTACAATCACAACGGTGTAACCTTTAATGGTACTTGCCAGCCGAACGAAAATGGCAAATTACAATTCAAGGCCCCTGCTCCTTAATACAGTTTTGACTTAAGATATAGAGAAATCGTTTTATATTCTCCTATATCACATCATCATATTCAAAAAGCGGTCCATTAAAGATGGGCCGTTTTCTTTTTTAAACTACTCTAGTCAGCTACAATATGCCTTTAAATAAAATTTTAGGTCCTTTTCGTGAAGTGGTTACAAATACACATTACCGTTGATCAAGAACAAGTTGAATTCACAGAAACACTTTTAATGTCTCTAGGTGCGGTAAGCGTAACTTTGGATGATGCCGAAGATCAGGCTTTACTGGAACCATTACCAGGTGAAACACCACTCTGGAACAAAGTCATTGTTACTGGTATTTACCAACAAGACGAACAAGACCCAATTGATGTTGATACTTTAGAAGCTTTCTTAAAAGCACAACTTCCAGATGTGCCGATGCGTCATGAAGAACTTGAAGATCAAGTTTGGGAACGCGCATGGATGGATTATTATGAACCAATTCAGATTGGGGAAAAATTCTGGATTGTTCCTGAATGGTTAGAGCCACCAGAAGCAGATGCTATAAATATTAAGCTTGACCCAGGCCTTGCTTTTGGTACAGGTAATCATGCAAGTACTTTCTTATGCTTACAATGGTTAGGTAAAACTGATGTTAAAGATAAGATCGTGATTGATTATGGCTGTGGCTCAGGCATTTTAGGTGTTGCAGCTTTATTATTAGGCGCTAAGAAAGTCTATGCGACAGATATTGACCCACAAGCAGTTTTAGCAACTAAACAAAATGCAGAACTCAATGGTGTATTAGACCGTTTATATGTAGGTCTTCCTGAAGAGTTTGATCAAGAATTCAAACCTCAACAAGCAGATATTTTAGTCGCAAATATTTTAGCGGGTCCTTTAATGGCACTTGCGCCAGAGTTCGCAAAATTACTTAAATCTGATGGTGATTTCGCACTTGCTGGTGTAATCGAGGAGCAAGTTGCTGATGTTTCAGGTGTTTATTCTGAATTTTTTGATATATTAGATGTCGAAAAGCGCGAAGAAAACTGGTGCCGCATTTCAGGAAAACGTAAAACAACAAATTGAGATGTTTTAACTCATGAATGAAAAACAAACCCGCTGCCCTAAGTGTCTAACAGTTTATAAAGTTTCTCTTACTCAGTTAACTGTTGCTCAGGGTATGGTTTGTTGCCCTAAATGTAATTTAAATTTTAATGCTCTGACTAATTTAGTAAATGTTGAGCAGCCGGAAACGGTAAACTCATCTGCTTTAGCTCATGGCTCTATGCAAACACGATATATGACCCATTCTCATGTGTTAGATATCTTTGATCAAAAAGTTGAAAACTCTAATATTGATCTTTTGACTTATTTGAATAATTTAAATTACTTCCATAATGAACCTATTAATGCTCTTCCTAATCTTAATTTGGCTGAGCAAGCAACCTCTCCTGAACAAGATAACGGTAAAAAGCATAGCTGGTTGTACTATACGCTTTGGAGTTCTGCAAATCTGATTCTGATTTTGGTTTTTACTTTTCAGATTCTTTGGTTTAACCCTAAACTCATGCAACAAAGCCCTGCGATTAGCCATGCCTTTAATTATGTTTGTCAAATATTGCATTGCAACAAATCAGCTGAACAATATCAACTTCTTTATATAGAAAAGGTAAAGCTACGTAAAATTGGTACAGAGCATACTCAACTTTCAGGTGTTCTCATAAATCAGAATAATAAAAGTATTGAGTTGCCTAACCTAAAACTCAGCTTTGGCAAAGAAACCGATCAAGAAGAAATCATTTTTACCCCTCAACAATACTTGGTCGAAAATTTACGTGGTATTCAACGTATTCCGACCAATACACCTTTTAGATTCCAAGTTGAGCTAAATAAAAGCAAAAAAAGCCTAGTAAATTATCGATTAGAAATTGTCCACCCCTAATTTGTAAAAAAAGTGAAAAAAAATTAAAAAAAAATGCAGTTAATTTGCTCACTTTTTCCTAGACAATGGTATGATACGCGCCACGAAAGCTTTGACTCATATACTCCTCGCTCTCAATTCAAAAAATATACTGTTAAGCATGTGTGCTTTTCTACATTAAGCGCATAGCCTAACTTTTTTTGTTTTTGAGGGGGCTGTAACAAATATTTAATTATTGTTACGCTTATTTTTTACTCAATACGAAGAAATATGGCAAGCTAATTGTTCTTATGTTTTAGAGTCACTGTTTTAGGATCTAAAACAGGACTCCGTATTTTTAGACCACATTTATATACTACTTTACCCAAGCTAGTATTTGATTTTCGGATTAACTCGCATGAATAGCAAATCTCCTATTTTTACTGCACAATCTGATGTTGCTCTTCGCATCCACGTGGATCGCGCAGTTCGCCATTATTTTGCACAATTGCAAGGTGAGCAACCATCTCAGGTATATGACATGGTGCTAGCAGAAATGGAGAAACCTCTTTTATCTGTAGTTCTAGAATATACTCGTGGTAACCAAACACGTGCCGCAGAAATTCTTGGACTCAACCGTGGCACTTTACGTAAAAAGTTAAAAGCTCACGGTTTAATGAGTGAATAAATGATAAAATGCTCACGGCTTCGTGGGCATTTTTTTTGTGCTTCTAATTGGTTTTAATCCGTAGACTTGAAATTGTTGACTTGAACATCATGACTATTAAACGTGCTTTGATTTCTGTATCAGACAAAACAGGAATTGTCGAATTTGCTCAAAACCTTGCAGCTTTAGGGGTAGAATTATTATCTACAGGCGGCACATACAAGTTGCTTAAAGATAATAATATTGCTGTTGTTGAAGTATCTGAACATACCGGTTTCCCGGAAATGATGGATGGCCGTGTTAAAACACTACATCCAAAAATTCATGGCGGTATTTTGGCTCGTCGTGGTCTAGACGAAGCTGTTATGCAAGAACACAACATCGATCCAATCGATTTAGTTGTCGTTAACCTTTACCCATTTGCGGCTACAGTAGCTAAACCTAACTGTTCTCTTGCTGATGCTATCGAAAATATCGACATCGGTGGTCCAACAATGGTACGTGCTGCTGCTAAAAACCATGCATCAGTCGGTATTGTGGTAAATGCTTCAGATTACGATACAGTTATTAGCGAATTAAAAGCTTCTGGTTCACTTTCTTACGAAACACGCTTCGATTTAGCGGTTAAAGCATTTGAACATACAGCTCAATATGACGGCATGATTGCTTCTTACTTAGGCGCTCGCGTTGGTAAGGCCGAAGGTGAAGCAGATTTATTCCCTCGTACGTTTAATACCCAATTAAACAAAGCACAAGATTTACGTTACGGCGAAAATCCACACCAATCTGCTGCTTTCTATGTTGAAGCAAATGCAAAAGAAGCTTCTGTTTCTACTGCAAAACAATTACAAGGCAAAGAATTGTCTTATAACAACATTGCTGATACTGATGCTGCCCTTGAGTGCGTGAAATCATTTGCAAAACCAGCTTGTGTCATCGTAAAACATGCTAACCCTTGTGGTGTTGCCGTTTCTTTAGATGGTATTAAAGCTGCTTATGATTTAGCTTACGCAACAGATCCAGAATCTGCTTTCGGCGGTATTATTGCATTTAACCGTGAGTTAGATGTTGCTACTGCCCAAGCAATTGTAGACCGCCAATTCGTTGAAGTAATTATTGCTCCAAGTATTGCTGATGGTGTACTTGAAGTGACTGGCGCGAAGAAAAATGTTCGTGTTTTAGTATGTGGTGAATTACCTGCAATTGATGCACGTGCTCCACAACTTGACTATAAACGCGTTAACGGCGGCTTACTTGTTCAAGACCAAGACTTGGGCATGATCACCAAAGATGATCTTAAAGTTGTGACTAAACGTGCACCAACCGAACAAGAAATTGATGATCTTATTTTTGCATGGAAAGTTGCGAAATACGTAAAATCAAACGCTATTGTTTATGCCAAAAACCGTCAAACTATTGGTGTAGGTGCAGGCCAAATGAGCCGTGTTAACTCAGCACGTATCGCAGCAATTAAAGCTGAGCATGCTGGTCTGGTTGTTGAAGGCGCAGTTATGGCATCTGATGCATTCTTCCCGTTCCGTGACGGTATTGATAATGCAGCAAAAGCTGGCATTAAATGCATTATTCAACCGGGTGGTTCTATGCGTGATGAAGAAGTTATTGCAGCTGCTGATGAAGCTGGCATTGCAATGGTCTTCACTGGTATGCGCCATTTCCGCCACTAATTTAAATTTAGTCCTCCCTAACCCTCCTTTTATTCAGGAGGGTTTTCCACAATAATGGAACTATCTCTCCACCTTGAGAAATAGAGGGGGATGAAAAAGGATTAAAGTTAAGGAACAAATTAAAAATGAATATTTTAGTTTTAGGTAGTGGTGGTCGTGAGCATGCTTTAGCATGGAAAATCGCGCAAGATGCCAAAGTTACTCAAGTTTTCGTTGCGCCTGGTAACGCAGGAACTGCAACAGAACCAAAATGCGTTAACGTTCAGCTCGATATTTTAGACAACCCGGCAATTATTGCTTTTGCTAAAGAAAATAATGTTGAACTGATTGTTGTTGGCCCAGAAGCGCCATTAGTAAATGGTGTTGTTGATGCTGCGCGTGAAGCAGGCGTAAAAATTTGGGGACCTACTCAATATGCAGCACAGCTTGAAGGTTCAAAAGCATTTGCTAAGCACTTTTTAAAACGCCACAACATTCCAACTGCTTTTTATGAAGTATTTACGGAAGTTGATGCAGCAAAAGCTTATGTTGAAAAAAATGGCGCACCAATTGTAATTAAAGCTGACGGTCTTGCGGCTGGTAAAGGCGTTATCGTTGCAATGACCAATGAAGAAGCTTTTGCAGCAATTGATGACATGCTTGCAGGCAACAAATTTGGTGATGCAGGCTCACGTGTTGTAATTGAACAGTTCCTTGCTGGTGAAGAAGCTTCTTTCATTTGTATGATTGACGGTAAAAACATTTTACCAATGGCAACTTCACAAGATCACAAACGTATTTTTGAAGGTGACCAAGGTCCTAACACAGGTGGTATGGGTGCCTACTCTCCTGCTCCAGTTGTGACTCCAGACGTTTTTGAGCGTGTAATGAATGAAATTATGCGCCCAACTGTTGATGGTATGGCTGCTGATGGACATGTTTATACTGGCTTCTTATATGCTGGTTTAATGATTGATGAACAAGGTCAACCACGCGTAATTGAGTTTAACTGCCGTTTCGGTGATCCGGAAACTCAACCTATCATGATGCGTTTGAAGTCATCTCTTGTTGATTTGGTTGAAGCAGGTATCGCAGGTAACTTACCAAGCGAAGCAGAATGGGATGAGCGTAAGTCAATCGGTATTGTACTTGCAGCAGAAGGTTACCCAGACAGCGTGCGTAAAGGTGACGTTATCTCAGGTATCGGTCAATCACCAGAAGATACTAAAATCTTCCATGCAGGCACTGCTACTCGTGAAGATGGCCATATCGTTACTTCTGGCGGACGTGTACTTTGCGTGACTGCTCTAGGTGACAGCGTTCTTGAAGCACAAATCAATGCTTTAGAAGTATGTGGGCAAGTAACCTTCACAGGTATGCAATACCGCAGTGACATTGGTTACCGTGCTATTGCTCGTGAAAAAGCTGAATAAAAATTTAAATAGTAAAAAAGCTCTCTTATGAGGGCTTTTTTATTTTGCTTATTCACTTATCACAAATATTCATATTAATCTTAATTTTTATTCAATTCTGATTAATAAGATCGAAACATGTCCACTATATTGAATATGTTTTTATTGTTATGATTGGTTAAACCGTTGGAACTTTCAACATCACCAATTTTCCCAGCTGAGAGCCAACCCGAATGGTTGAGATCTCTCATAATCAGGACTTTTTTTACATGAAAAAGCTGATCAGTCTTTTTTTAAGCGTGTCTGTAGTATTACTTGCAGCTTGCGGCAAACAGCAAAATGAACCACAAAATGGCAAAGACTCTGCTCAGTTACAAACTGTAGTCATTGCTTCAACTGGTTCTGACGCTGATATTTGGCGCTATATTGCAACTTTACCGGAAACTAAAGCTGCCGGTCTTAAACTTGAGGTGAAAAACTTCACTGATTATGTTGCAATGAATACAGCTACTGCAAACAAAGAAGTTGACCTAAATGCATTCCAATCTTATGCCTACCTTGTTGCATTTAATGCTTCAAATAAAGATAAGATTGCTCCTGTTGCTACAACTTATCTTGAACCAATGGGTATTTACTCGAGTAAATACAAAAAAGTTGATGAGTTCCCTCAAGGTGCAAGCATTGCTATTCCTAATGATGCAGCGAACGAAGCTCGTGCATTGTTATTATTACAAAGCGCAGGTCTAATTAAGCTTAAAGCTGACTTTGATCCAGCGAAAGGCACTCCAAGCGATATTACTGACAACAGCAAAAAAATTGACATTAAACCAATTCAAATGGCAACTGCTGTTCGTGTAAAAGACGAAGTTGATGCAATTGTTTTAGGAAATACTTTAGCAATGGAAGGTGGTTTAAATGTGCTTAAAGATTCTATCTATTATGAGCCAGTTGACCAAAGTACAAAGCTGAATGTAAATATTCTTGCAACTGCTGAATCACGTAAAGATGACCCTGTTCTTCAGAAAGTTGGTCAGCTTTACCACACTGAAGCTGTTAAAAAATACGTTGAACAACACTTTGGTGGTACAAAAGTTGACGTGAATCAGCCAATCAGCTACCTCACGCAAGCTAAATAGTAATATAATAGCTGCAACGCGAAACAGGCAAAGACTCTTTGCCTGTTTTTTCTTTTTAGCATAGTTTTTGACGACATGATTCAATTTAAAAACATTTCAAAGCACTATCAGCTTAAAGGCCAAACTATACGTGCACTGGACCAAATTAATTTGGAAATTCCTGAAGGCAGTATTTTCGGCATTATTGGCTATAGTGGTGCAGGTAAAAGTACTTTAATCCGCCTGATTAACTTACTTGAACGACCAAATGAAGGTCAGGTTATCATTAATCAAAAGGACTTCACTGCTTTGGATGCGCGTTCATTACGTCAAGAACGTGCAAATATTGGTATGATTTTCCAGCACTTCAATTTGCTTCAAACCAAAACAGTTGCTGAAAATATTGAAATGCCAATGCGTCTGCTAAATTACAGCAAAGCAGAACGTGAAAAGCGTTTAAATGAGTTACTTGAGTTCATTGATCTTAAGCATAAAAAAGATGCTTATCCAGATGAATTATCTGGCGGTCAGAAACAACGTGTTGGTATCGCTCGTGCTTTAGCCAACCACCCTAAAATTCTTTTGTGTGATGAGGCCACCTCTGCCCTCGACCCACAAACAACAAAGTCGGTTTTAGAATTATTAAAGAAAATTAACCAAGAGCAAAAAATCACAATCGTCATGGTAACTCATGAAATGGATGTGATTGAGACTGTATGTGACCATGTTGCTGTCATGGAAGCTGGTAAAGTGATTGAGCAAGGCTCAACCATTGATATCTTTAGTAATCCACAACATCCGACAACTAAAAACTTTATACAAACTGTTTTACATCAGCAGTTGCCTGTAAATATTTTAAATCAACTGGAAAACCAGCATCATCACAGCATTTATTGCTTACAGTTCTTAGGGCGTTCAGCACAAGAGCCTGTGATTCAGTCGCTTATTAAACAATTTGATATTAGTTTAAATATCTTATTTGCCAATATGACTGAAATTAACGGCACCGTCATTGGTCAGATGTTTGTACAGCTTTTAGGTGATCCACAGTTGATTCGTCAGGCGATTGAGTTTTTAGAGAAAAATGAAGTGAGTGTAGTTCAATCAGGAGATCAAGTATGAGAGATTTAATCGTACAGTGGTTAACTGAACTTACTCAACCTTTCTGGCACAGTTCTCTTTCAATTGACCAGTTTGTAACTGCATTGCAAGAAACCTTCCATATGGTGTTCTTTGCGCTTTTATTTGGTGGTATTTGGGGCTTCATTCAAGGGATTATTCTACTTGTAACCCGCCCAGAAGGCATTTTGCCAAATAAATTCATTTATCATTTACTCAACCCAATTGTAAATGCTTTACGTTCTCTGCCATTTATTATTTTACTTATTGCAGTTATTCCACTGACCAAATTATTGGTAGGAACTTCAATTGGTACATGGGCAGCGATCGTTCCTTTAACAATTTACGTTGGACCATATATGGGACGTCTTATTGAGACTTCCCTGCTTGAAGTAAATGAAGGAATTATCGAATCTGCTCAAGCTATGGGTGCAACTCCTTGGCAGATTATTTCGCGCTTTATCTTACCTGAAGCTCGTAGTTCGCTTATTTTGAACTTAACGACTGCTACGATTAGCCTTATTGGTGCAACCGCTATGGCTGGTGCAGTTGGTGCTGGTGGTATTGGTGACTTGGCAATTTCTTATGGCTATCAACGTTTTGATACAAGCGTCGTTATTTTAACGGTTATTGTATTATTACTTTTGGTACAAATCGTTCAAATGCTAGGAAATTGGCTCGCAAAAATGCGCTAATTGAACTCCTAAAAAAGCCCTCTTTTATGAGGGCTTTTTTTATTTTAGAGAGTCTAATTTATAGAGCATTTTATTAGACAGGTTACTCAAGGTAATTTCTGTTATTATCAAAATTAGCCCGTAGATACTGCTTTTGGATTTAGTTTCAGGATAAAAAAATGCGTTATAGAATTCATTATATTGATGTGCAAAATGCCCTACAAAACTATATCTGGATTTTAGAAGATACTGATACTCATGAAGCTGTTGCAGTTGATCCAACAGAGGCTGAGTTAGTCACCCACTTTTGCCAAGAACATCAATTAACTCTAAAACAGATTTGGCTTACCCATTGGCATAAAGACCATATCGGCGGTGTTGCTGATTTAACGGCTAACACGCCTATGGCGGTATATGGCCCAAGAGATGAACTAAGTAAAATCCCTGGCATTACTCATCCCTTACAACACGATGATCATCTAAAATTTAATGATTTAAAAGTAGAGATTATTGCAACACCAGGCCATACCTTAGGTCATATTGTATATTTTATTGAAGAGCTTAATGCCCTCTTTTGTGGAGATACCTTATTTGCAATGGGATGCGGGCGACTATTTGAAGGTACAGCAGAACAGATGTACCACTCACTAAATCGTCTTGCTGCACTACCCACTGCAACAAAAGTGTATTGCACACATGAATATACACTTTCTAATGCGGAATTTGCCTTGAGTGTAGAGCCTGAAAACCACGCACTGCAAGAACGTGCTGAACAAGTCCGTATGCTTCGTCAAGAAGGTAAAATTACCTTGCCAAGTAGTATTGAACTTGAACTAGCAACAAATCCCTTTTTACGTGCTGAAAGTGTAGATGAGTTCGCTCACTTACGTAGCTTAAAAGACAATTTTTAAAATTATAAGCTTTCAACCAAGATACAGTTTAATTTTAAGAACTGTATCTTTTTGAATAAAGCATGTTGCATGAAATTATTTTTTACATTTATTGATTTTAGATTAATTTAAATTGATTAAATTTTAACCCAATATCATTATTTTAAAATCTATATGAAAAACAAAAACTTAAAATTTATAAATATCCAGATTAATTACATAAAAACTTAATAAATTTATAAAATGAAGGATATTGCTTTATCTATTTTACTTTTTTTACAAGATGCAAAATAAAACAAAGTTTTCCCCCTTTAAAAAATTCGAGTAAATCCCTATTAATAAATAAGGTGTAAGACACGGATAGAAGGAGTTCTCACGTGAAAAAGGTTGTTAAAGCGAAAAATTTAATTGCGTTCCGTATTTGGTTAGAAAAATTAGGGTATTCGGTTAAAAACCTTGCTGATGGAAAAGGTTTTACTTTCAGTTTTAAAAAAGAATATGGCTTAGTGACCTGTGATTTGGCAGGTAATGCTTTAGCAATGCAATTAGGTGAAGAGTTTGAGGATCACTTAAAAGCATAAACCTAGGCGAGTTTGTATACTATTTTTATAGTGTAGATAACTCAAAAGTTCTGCTTTTTAAAAAGTAGTTCTATACGAGAATTTGCGAAATTTTTATAGTGGCTTTCCTTAATAACTATTAATGAGTATATAGTTTTTAAATTATATTTTTTGATCATTAAATAATAAAACCTGTAGCACAGCACCTCTCCCGATTTGCCAGTTGCTACAGGTTTTTTATTTCGAATTAAAAAATTAATTCGTTTTCGATTTGCGTAAAGCTTTATCTAGAACGTCCTTGTCCAGAGCTTTATCCCAACGGGCAACCACAATGGTTGCACATGCATTACCAATTAAATTAGTTAATGCACGACACTCCGACATAAAACGGTCAATACCTAAAATAAGCGCCATACCTGCCACTGGTACAGCAGGTACTACCGATAAAGTAGCTGCGAGTGTAATAAAGCCTGCGCCCGTTACCCCTGCCGCACCTTTAGAACTCACCATTGCCACTAAAAGCAATGCAACCTGCTCACCAATTGATAAATCAACATTACATGCTTGTGCAATAAATAAAGCCGCCATAGTCATATAGATGTTAGTTCCATCAAGGTTAAATGAGTAACCTGTCGGAATGACTAGACCTACTACAGATTTTTCACAACCTGCTTTTTGCATTTTATCCATTAAAGATGGTAAAGCAGCTTCAGAAGAGCTTGTACCTAAAACTAACCAGAGTTCGTCTTTGATGTAACGAATTAAATCGATAATTGAAAAACCATTGTAGCGTGCTACAGCCCCTAAAATGATTAATACGAACAGCACTGCCGTGATATAGAAGGTCATAATCAATAGTAATAAATTACCGATTGATTCAATTCCATACGCACCGATAGTAAATGCCATAGCACCAAAAGCTCCAATTGGTGCAAGTTTCATTAACATGCCAACCAAATAGAAAACCGGAGCCGTGAGGTTATTTAAAAAATCAGTAATTGGACGTGCACGGTCACCCAAGGCAGCTAAAGAAATACCAAATAGGACTGCCACAAATAGAACCTGCAAAATTTCACCACCAGCAAGCGGACTCACTAATGTTTGCGGGATAATATTCATGAAAAAGTCAGTGATATTTGTAGCATGAGCCTTTTCAACGTAACTATTTACTTTATCGTTGACTAAGGTTGCCGGGTCAATATTTAGGCCTTTACCAGGTTGAATGATATTAGCCACAATCATACCAACCACAAGCGCAAGGCTAGAGAAAGTAAGGAAATATAGCATTGCCTTACCTGTCACTCGCCCAACTCGACTCATGTTCGTCATGCTGGCAATACCGGTAACCACTGTCAAAAAGATTACGGGAGCAATAATCATTTTGACGATTTTGATGAATGCATCACCAAGCGGTTTTAAGCTCTCGCCAAGTTCTGGGTAAAAATGACCAATTAAAATGCCCAAAATAATTGCAAAGATGACCTGTACATACAAAATTTGATGAAACTTTTGTTTTTTCTGTACCGTTTCTTGGTCAAGGGTATTGAAATCCATTATCTAAATACCTTTTCGATGGGGATAAAAAAATAAAATATAAAGCGTGCACCACAAGCTGCTTTAAATGAAGTGGAGCCATTGTAAAGAATAAAAAACACCCTGTGTCATAAATTTAAAAAATGTAAAATTTAAAAACCATGCATATTTTTGTATAGAAAATATTTATCTAAATAAGTTTCATAAAACTCAAAGTCTTTAAAAATTTACATAAATGCATGTTTATAAAATAATTTAATTAATTACATCATGCATTATCTATGTTTATTTTTGATTTTTAAATGAGCAGAACAAGTATTTCAAAAATAAATGATTAACTCATCCTCATATCAATCTTAAATTATGAGAATTTATTTTTTAAATAATAAGAAAGATTGATATATATTTATTTAATAAAAACAAGGGACTAGTCTTTTTATAGATTTTATCTACTTATTTTTTATAAAAAGACGGTTTAAAAGGTCATATACATACTCAAGACTAAGATCATGATTGGTAAATAAAATTCGAAATAACATAGGTGCTATTACTGCCTCGATGATTTCCTGATTAGGTATAGTAAGCTCATTACGTAATTTTGCCCTGTTTTGAATAATATCGAGTTGCTGGATAATTAAAGTCTCACATTTACGGGCATTAGAATCCGAGTTTGATGTATAGAGTACGTCTCGCAATAAGTCTTGCCCAACCTCTGAAGCATATTCTTCAAAATATTGCTCGACCCATGCTGTAATATCTTGTTGGAACGAACCTAAATCTTTGGGTTCCATATCAGGCTTGAGTTCATTTAAAGCTACATCTGAAAATAATTGATTGATGTCACCCCATCGACGGTAAATGGTTGAAGGTGTAACCCCTGCCTGCACTGCAATCATAGGAATAGTAATTTGGCTCTGCTCAAAATCTTTTTGTAGTTCTTTTACAGCTTGATGTACCGCAGTTTGTATTCTTTCGCTGCGTCCACCAGGGCGTAATCCAGTAACAACTTTTGCCATTTATAAACTCTGTAAAGGGATCAAAAAAATTTATAAATATTTATAACTATATACAAAATACACTAAAGCTAAGGATTTGCTTTAGTGTAAAAATAATGTATAAAAGCTAAATATTTGCTTTTATGTTATTCATCTTATATGAACAATTCAAGTTCAAAACGGTCAAGAGCTGTTTTTCAATTAGATGCAGCAAGTGCTTTGACACTTAATACCATCACGCTCTATTTTGGCCTTTATAGGTGCCATTATTTGGGCTTTTTACTGTGTGTTGACCAAGAAAATGGGTAAAGGACAAAACCCTATTTCTATTTTCTTTCTTGGTGTTGCCCTAACCTTATGGCTAAAATTGCTCTTTAGCGGCCAAGTGAGTTTACCTTCACTCGATTTAAATACAATTTTATCTTTAATCGTTGCTTCTGCTGCAATTGGTCTCGGTTATGCAGCATGGAATATTGGCATTATTCATGGCAACATTACCATGCTGGTGGTTGCTTCTTACTTTACCCCAATCATTTCATCTTTACTTGCCATGCTGGTTTTACAGACAGAGTTATCAATCAGCTTTTGGCAAGGTACAGCCATGGTCACGGCGGGTTCACTTATCTGCTGGCTTTCAACAAATTGGGCTGTGATTCGTTCGTATTTCAGAATAAATTAAAAGCTGATGAGTATTTATACCGAACTAGCAGCAATAGAACGGGCTGCCGTTTTTTGCTCTAATGCAAAATTTACAGCTTCTTTCGCATGAATGGTGGTGGTATCAAATAGAGGCACAGAAAATTTGATATCACCAATCAACATACAAATTTCGGTACACCCCAAAATAATGCCCTCGGCACCCTGTCCAATCAACTCTTCAACAATGGTCGTGTATTTGATTTGCGAATCGGGGTTGATCACACCTAAACAAAGCTCATCATAGATAATGCTATGTACTATTTTCCGATTTGCATCATTTGGAATAATCACCTCAATTCCACGATCTTGTAATCTGGCTTTATAAAAGTCTTGCTCCATCGTGAAAGCGGTTCCCAACAGTGCAACTTTTCGGATATTTTGACTTAAAATTTCTTTTGCTGTGGCATCAGCAATATGTATAAATGGAACCGTAATAGCATCTTCAATTTGAGGCGCTACTTTATGCATGGTATTAGTACAGACTAAAATACAATCTGCCCCTGCTTTTTCTAAATTTTGTGCTTGCTCAGCTAAGTAGGCTCCAGCTTCTTGCCATAAACCTTTCGCTTGTAAGGCTGCTATTTCTTCAAAATCGACACTATTTAGAATGATTTTGGCTGAATGTAGTTTCCCTAACTTGTTCTGAACCATTCTATTAATTTGTTGATAGTAAAGTGCTGTAGACTCCCAGCTCATGCCGCCGAGTAAACCAATTGTTTTCATTATTTAAACCTTTTACCGAATCTAAAGCTTATCTATATCTTCTTAGATAAATAGACAGCTAGAATAAAATTGCTCTCTTTATTAAATTATTATTCATCTTATAAAATATAATTTTATAAAACGATTTAATAAGAACTTTATGTTAGAAACAGACCGCTTAATCTTAAAACCATTTGTTCAAGAAAATTTATCTACAGTCATTGAGATGTTACAAGACAAAGATTTTATGGCTTTTTCACCTTATGGTGACTTAACAACTGAAGCTGCAAAGACTCGTTTTTTTGAAATATTAGAGCATTATAAAAATTATAATTTTGGCAAAATGGCTATCGTCTTAAAAGATACCCATCAAATTATTGGTTATTGCGGTTTTGAAAATTGTGAAGTTGATGGCAAGAAAGAAGCTGAACTAGGTTTTAGAATTATTAAAAGTGAACGAAATAAAGGCTATATTGTCGAAGCCTCACTTAAGCTAATTGAAGACATGAAAAATCGAAATTTTAAGCATGTGATCGCTTTTTCAGAAAAAGATAATTTACCTGCCCATAACTTGTTAGCCAAACTGGGCTTTATAAAAACCAATTCATCTCATTACTTAAACATGAAAGTTTGTTTCTTCAAAAAAGATCTTTAATTTTTAGCGTTAAAAGTAAATAAAAAAGCTCCTTAGCCATAAGGAGCTTTAAATTAAACGTATAACAAATAAGCCTTTATTAAGATGAACATATACCGTTATTGATGTTCATCTTTTTATTTGAATCTAGCGCCACAATTGAAGAAGAGATGGTATTAATAATTTGGCTCATCGCTTCATTTGAAGCACTTACAATTGCTTCCATTTTTTTAGCTTTTTGATCAATCGGCTGTTTAAACGCAATTCTACAATTGAGCTGAGCTCCTCTATTCGAGATTACTTTCGCATTCGTTGATTCTAGTTGCGTAGGCGGTATTTGGCGCTTCACTACCCAAGATACGGCAACGTTGATATTGCTATTATCTACAATATCAAAATGAGAAAAGTCAGTAGAAACTCGATATAGAGGCTGATTGTTTCCAGAAAGCCCACTGCTATAACTGTCAATTGCTCCAAGTTTTTGTTGCAAACCCGCCGATAAGGTATCGCGTAATTGTGTGCCCAAAGTCGATGTCCAGCGCTCATTATCAAGTACAGTCGACTTACCATTACTTTCTTGTAGCACCAATGGTGCACGGTCTAAACGATCTGGGATCCCGACCGGCAAGACCTCAATCACCTGCACGGTCGAGTTCGAGACCGGAGTCACTTTAGGTGTAAGCGTATAATAGTTTGGTGTTGGTGAACTAGAACATGCTGTCATGGCTATCGCTGTCAAAAGCACTCCACTCCCAAGCAGCCATTTGGCTACTTTAGAGTGTTGCAATGATCGGTTCTTTTTATTTTTCATCGTTGGCCTCTGGTCTCTTACCACGAATAATAGATTCAGGATGTTGTTCAATATAGTCTGCCATTAACTGTAATGACGCAGCCGCACGAGTCATTTGTTGTAGTGCTTTACGTACATCTTGTTGTAACGGCGCATCGCTCGACAAAATAGACTCGGAAGATCTTACAGTTTTACGAACATCGTCTAAGGTTGCTTGTAAACCAGGGGCAACTTTACCATCTAACTGTTTAACCAACTTGTCGGTAGACTCAATGGCTGTATTCATATTCTTAAGCGTTTTGCGAACATCCTGCCCAATTTCGACTAGTGGGAATTTTGTTAATTTATCAGCAATTTGGGAAACCTGTGCCTGTAAACCACTTAACTCTGTTGCAGTAGTTGGAATTACTACACGGCCATCATTCAAGATTTGTAGAGTGGCAGGTTTTGCTTTAGGGAACTTATCTAAAGCAATATAGTTCTGACCCGTTAAGAGGTTGCCGGTTCTCATTTGGGCACGCCATCCATGCTCAACAAAATCTTTGAAAATGTCGCTGTTTGGATTGAGTGCTTGGCCGTTTTCAACGCGTGAAGGATAAATCACTGCCTCAACACGCATGCGAATCTGCTTATAGTTGTTATAAAACTCTGCATTAATTGATTTAATGCTACCAATTTCAATTCCCATGAAGTCGATTGGCGCACCCACAGCCAAACCACGTAATGAGTGATCAAAGTACATAATCACGCCACGCGGTAGACCATCCGGCTCTTTTAATGCTTCAGCTTTTGAGTCCCAAAGATTAAAACGGCTCTTGTTAGCAGCGACAGTCGCATTTGAGTTTTCAGGGAAACCAAACGCAATACCACCAGCAACAATACTTGCAAGCGATTGAGTATCTAAGTTAAAGCCTGAAGCATTTAACGTCACATCAATACCACTTGCTTGCCAGAAACGTGTGTCAGTCGTTACAAATTTATCGTACGGCGCACGAATAAACGTCTCAAGTTCTACGCTTTTACCGTCATCAGATAGCTTATAAGCTGTAATTTGTCCTACGTTAATTCTTCGGTAATAAATTGGCGAACCAATATCTAAAGATCCCAAATCATCGGCTTTCAAGAAAAACTCTTTACCCGGCACATCGGACGTAATTACTGGCGGTATTTCCAGACCTGTGAATTCAAGTTTTTTCTCGGGTGATTTCCCGCCATCTACTTCAATATATGAACCCGATAATAAAGTATCGATGCCTGAAACCCCACTTGTCCCAATCCGTGGACGCACTACCCAGAACCGTGAATCTTGAGCGGCGAAATTGCTTGCATCCTTACGTAAATCAATGCGCGCAATAATGTGAGATCGGTCTTCTGCAAGATCGATTTGCCGTACCACCCCAATGTCTACCTGCTTATAGCGTACTGTTGTTTTACCTGCGACTAAACCTTCGGCGGTACGAAAAGATACTTCAATGGTTGGTCCATTAGAAAGTAATGCTTTCACCGCCAAAGAAAGCGCAATCAGCAGCGCAATAAGTGGAATAATCCAGATTAGTAGAGGCTTCCACCGATTTTTCTTTTCTTGGGGTTCTGGTAAATCATTCATGTTTTCCAGTTCAACATCTGTTTCATGATGATCTGAGGTCTCACTGGTTGTTTTGTTTTCAGACATACTCATTGTTCTTTTATTGACTGGGATTAATGGAATCATTATTCAAAGGCGAGTGTTCTGCCTGAATAATTGTGTTTTTTTCCGAAGAAACACGGTTAGGTTTATTTGTATTTTGAGATGCATAAAAATTATCCCAAATAATACGTGGGTCAAAACTTAAAGATGCAAACATGGTTAAAACCACAACCGCACCAAAAGCAATTGAACCCGGTCCCGCTAAAATAGTTGCAAGTGATTGAATTTGAATAAGAGCGGTAAGTAAGGCTACCACAAACACATCAATCATGGACCAGCGCCCTACAAATTCAACAATGCGGTAGAGTTTAATGCATTGCTCCGGTGCAAACTTCCACGCCGCGGATGACTGTATATATACAACCAACAACAGGAAATACAAAATAAGAAGCTTTAGCATCGGAATAAAAATACTCGCCATAAAAATGACCACCGACACCAAATAGTCTCCACTTTGCCAAAAGTAAATTACTCCACTCATGATGGTATCTTGCTGACGGCCCAAAAGAGAGTCAGTTACGGTCATAGGAAGGACATTTGCAGGAATATAGAGAATGGTCGCAGCCACCACTAAAGCGAAGGTACGGTTTAAACTTCCCGGCTTACGCTCGTGCAAAACGCTATGGCATCTAACACAGCGGAGAATTTGGTTTTTATGAGCCTCAGCTTTATTTACTTTTGAAGAATTCAATAAGCCACAGCAATGACACAATATCAGTGAAAGATCTTTGGCTCTTGGATATTGTTTTAAAATCATATTGGTATTTGTGATTTTTTCAGGAGTCACATTTTTTATTTTTGCCATGGCTGTGACCTATCAATTTCATTCCATATATCACTCACCTTTACGGAAGTAATATAAACCATTAATAGGCTCAAGACCGCAAATGCCCATAGAGCAATTTCCGGAATAACAAGAACCATGCCCATTAGCTTTACAAGCGTGACCAGAATTCCAATCAGGAACACCTCAACCATTCCCCACACTCTCATAAAATAAAGTGTTCGCAAGGCACCGACTAAAAATTGGGGGCGTTTCTTTAATATACTGACCGTACCGAGTACATAGCCCAGCAATAACAAATACGTAAGTGGCACAATGAATGTAGTAATTAAAATAAGAACACCGACAAATGCCCGATCGTAATGAAACATTACCCACACGGCGCCCAGTAAAGTGGTTTCGGATATGTTGCCTTGCAGTTCAATTTTGACAATGGGAAAGCTATTGGCAATAACAAATACAATGAGGGCCGTTAAAATTAGAGCTAACAATGTAGTAAAAGGCTTGGTATGCCGATAAAGCTCTGCACCACAGCAGACACAATAAGCTCTTTTTCCGTAAGCAAGCGGGACTCTACGATAGACGGTATCGCACTCCTCACATCCTGCTAATTCTTTAAGCTTCATAGTTATACTCTAAGATTTATCGTTTTACTCTGCTAATAATTGCTTACTAAGAGCGGAGCAAGGGCGAATAGTATATAGACTATTCGCCTTTCAAATGTATAGACTATGAAAGCGTAGGTTTATATTTATAAAAATAATTGTAATAAAATTCATGCAATTATAAGAAATGAACTGGTTAAGTTATAAATCTGTATTGATCTTTTAAGTATTTATTCTAATAATTGTCAAACAATAAGGTTTGGACGCCTTAGACCTTATCGTATTTACGACAAATTGATAGGATTTCCCATGAGAAAATTAACAACAGCACTCCTACCAGTAGCATTACTTGCTACAAGCTTTGCAACACACGCAGCAACTTCTGACGGTAAAACTATTGGGGTTTCAGCAGGCTGGATGCACATCATGCCTCAAGGTGAGAAACAAGGTGTTGCAGGAAGTTTAAATTTAGGTTCAAAAATCTCAACTTCTGATCCAGATGCAGGCTTTGAGATTGACGATGCTGATACTGGCGCAATTCTGTTTGATTACTATGTAAATGATAATGTATCTTTAGAATTTGTGGGTGGCTATCCACCGAAAATGAAAATTGATGGAAAAGGCACAATTCTAAAAAGTATTAGTCTAGGCAATAATACACTTGCAGGTCCATCAGTAAATCTTGGAAATATTGGTGAAGTAGGGGATGTGGATGCATATACACCTGCATTATTGGCTAAGTATCAGTTTGGGACTGTAAATAGTAAATTTCGTCCATTTGTTGGCGCAGGTATCATGTATGCTCATTTCTCAAATTTCAAACTTAATGGCTCAGTCAATCCTGCTCTAAATGCTTCTATGACGAGTTATCTAGGTACTCCAAGTGGTCAGGCAGTTTCAGGATATTTAGCATTGACTAATCCACAAGTGGCTAAAGCAATTGCAGCAGCGGGTGGTAATTTCGGTTTAGCTGTATCAAAAGTTGATATTGATGATGCGGTTGCTCCAATTGCAACCATTGGAGCAGACTATAATTTTAATAAAGACTGGTTTGCGACAGCTTCTGTCTCTTATGCACATCTTCAAACAACTGCTAAATTAGATATTACCTCTAGCACTTTAGGTGGTGCGAAAGTTGTATCAGGTCAAAGTGAAATTGAAATCAATCCAATCTTGACTTACGTGGGTATCGGTTACCGCTTCTAATACTTTAAGTATAAAAAGACCTCGATTTATCGAGGTTTTTTATGGGAAAAAATTAAAAATAGATTGGACTTTCACATTATTTAATCATGATTTTTGCTATAGTGGTGCAGTTTATTATCCAGATAAGAGTAGTTAAATGTTAGAAGCTCATCATCGTAAAGCATTATTTTTTATGGGATTGGGATTATTTTTTCTATTTTTTCTTATTGGAATGGCTTTTTGGGCAGCAAAAAGCGATGCAGAAAATCAACGTCAATATCAGCAACAACGCGCAGAAATCGCCAAAAAATATAATCAGTCTGATGCTGAGTAAAACACAGTTTTATCAGCTTAAAATCTGAATGATTACAAAATGTCTTTATGTAATTGACGAATATTAGGAATTTCTGTGTAGCGTAATACATGGTATCCAGCTTCTTTAAACATCTTGTCGCGCACTCGATCTTCTTCTACTTTTTCCAAATGACTGGGGTCGTCGAGTTCTATGACCGCGATCACTTCAAGCGCATCATTTAAAATGACAAAATCTGTGACTTTTCGATTAAATTTACGTCTAATTTTATAGTGATTACTGGTAATCAAAGCACTAAAAGCGACTTGAGCCAGAACATGATGATTGGGAAAAGCATGTTTCAACCGATGAAACATTTTTGATTCAAAAGGCGTGATTGGAGCGCGAGCAAAAAATTGTTGCCTGGAAAATAAAAAAGATTTAAAGCAAGCAATTAGAAGCAATAGACTGGATATACAGCCTAAACTTAAAAAGAATATTTGAGATGAACTCAACACACTTTGCCTATACTCAAAAGAAAACCCACTCTAAATAGAGTGGGTTAAAAATTTGGCTCTCCCACCTGGGCTCGAACCAGGGACCTGCGGATTAACAGTCCGTCGCTCTACCGACTGAGCTATGGGAGAATCTGGAGTAGGATTCTAAAAGGCAATCGATTTTCGGTCAAGCCTTAATAAGCTGAAATTATTAAAAAAAGTTTAACTGATTTAAAAATAGTCAGATACTAGTTGCTTAGCTTTATTTTCAGATTTTTTTATTTAATCAAAACAATAGACTTCTTTCATGATTCTTAGATTAGCGTTTGAAATGCAACGCCATGTTGTTGCCATAATACCTGACTCGGACTTATAAAAGACGTCTAATATTAATTCGAATCTGTTTATGATAATTTGCAAGTGTTATACAATATTTTTGCGTTTTAAGATTAAATTTGAATTTTTATTGTATTTTATTATTTTAGGTGCAATTTAATTGCGTTTTATCGATGCAAACGCTTATTATTGCTGCTTAATTATAGTATCAACTAATTTATCGTGATTTTCATTCAACTGATGTTGAATTTAATTGAAAACACAATAAATTTCAATTGGGTAAAGACCTGATATGAATGATTCACTTGATGAATATGATTTTAAAATCTTGCAGCATTTGCAATGTAATGGTCGATTAAGCAATCAGGAATTGGCTGAAATCATTGGTTTATCAACTTCACAGTGTTCCCGTCGTCGTATCGCGCTTGAGCAAAATGGCATGATTCAGGGTTATTATGCCCAGTTGCATCCTGAGGCTGAGTTACAGCCGATCATGGGAATGATTGAAATCAAGTTACTTCAATATAGTGATGATGTCTTGAATAGGTTTCTGGATTTTGTACAACATGAGAACATGATTCGTGAAGTTTATAAACTGACGGGTAATTTTGATTATTTATTAAAAGTGATGGTGCGCGATTTAAATGAAATGAGTCAACTGATTAATAAGCTGACTACGCTAAAAATTGGGGTAAGTAATTGTCATACCTCTATTGTTCTTGAGCGTATCAAAGAAAATTATCAAATGATGAATCTGGATCAATCACATGACTAATCTGACTGCTGATCTAAATCTCAATGCTGAGATCAAAACTCGACCACATACTTATATTGAAGATGGTCTTGCGATGATTATTGCGACCTTTATTATCTCATTTGGCATGATGTTGATGCAGCAGGCGGGAACACTGACAGGTGGGACAGCAGGTTTATCTTTATTGATTCATTATGCGACAGGACTAAAATTTGGTCTGGTTTTTTTCTTGATCAATATTCCATTTTATTATTTGGCATATAAACGCTTAGGTATGCCCATGGTGATCAAAACTAGAGGTGGATCAGGAAATTTGAACAACACTTATAAGTGATATTTTGCTCCCCAA
>ERZ808232.64-NODE-64-length-45685-cov-15.967456_pt1 | contig 45685 bp, 41 predicted proteins | sample MGYA00521281_ERZ808232 | MGnify/ENA primary metagenome ERZ808232 (study PRJEB31515, sample SAMN02941833) | indoor metagenome | biome: House; feature: Kitchen Counter; material: surface | place: USA: Illinois | collected 2012-02-13 ... | reverse complement strand
CATCGGGATAGTCTCTCAGAATATTGACTCTCCGACAAACCCGGTACGGTTCAATGGTTAAGTTGTTCTACAACCCATTGACAATAATGATTATATTCCTGACGCGGTATATACAAATTTTCTCTAAAATAGAATTTATATAAACGTTGATGTTGTTTTAAATAATTTAAAAAACTAAAAGGGCTGGTTGGCTCAACCATACTAACCAAATCAGCCATAAAAGGAACTTGTAACATCGCATTGGGCAATTGCATACCAGCATGCCAGTCAAATTTCTCACGCTGATCAAAAAAGCGATATTGCAGCCCGCTTTTATCATGTAACAAACTAGCCAGACTTAAATTAAACGGCCCCAGTCCAATTCCAATAAAATCAAGCATAGCTCACATCCTTCTGTTCAACGTACAGTGGATTTGGTAGCTGCACATACACGGACTGATGTTCTAATGGTGCAATAAGCTCATCTAATTCATGTAAACGTGTAAGTAAATTGCCTTTATACGGTAAAGAATCGTTAAACAATAAACCCTGTAATAATGTGCTATCTGGATATTGCTCTAATAATTGAAGTAAATTTTGTTGTAAATGGATTAACAGTTCATCTTCAGAGATATAGCCAGTTGCTCCAATTGCATTAATCAAACCAAATAAAGTGTTGCCAAAGAAATAATAACTAAAGCGTTCATCCACAAAATCTTTAGGACCAACCGCATGAGCTTTTTCTAGTAAATCTGGTAATGCTTCTACAATTTCAGTTGCAAACTCTTCAATATAATAAAAGCCTTGGTTGTCACGTAACCAGAGATTTTTCGGTAAACCATCTTCTAGCTCAAGTAATACATTTTGTTGATGCGATTCAAAAGCCATACCGTATTTATGATAAACATACATTAACGGAGCCAAGCCAATCTTCAAGAAATGATCAAACCAATCCAAAGCAATTTCTTTAAAATTCGTTTGTTGATTTTTCTGAGCAATTTGGTCAAATAAAGCATTAAAACGATTTAACTCTTTATTTGGATGGTCTTGACATAAAGATGCAATACAAGTGACTTGTTGCTGTACTGCAAATGGTTGATCACGGAAAATACAAATTGTCTCGTTAATAATCTCGCCGTCTATTTGCAGAGCTATCCAGGCTGGATCATTAACTGCTTTCAATGTTGGGAATTGTTTTAATATTTTTTTACCTAAATCACTGTGCCATAAACGATAAGAAATTTCGCCACGATGACACTCTTTTGCCAAATTCACTCGAATTGAATTAGTGATCATGACTGATAGTGAAGTTTTAACCATCCAAGGGGCGTTAAAACTTGCTAAGGTCCGAATTGATGTAGTCGGTGAAAATTGCCATCCACGTAAACCGATATCAATTAACTGTCCTGTTTGTTTTAATTGCTCAAACCAAGGTTTACCTTGTAAATAACGAGCTTGCCAAGGATGTAGTGGCAATAATTTAAATTCAACATGAGTCTTTAACAGGTTTAAATCGCTTTCGGACAAATACCAACGGATTGCGTCTTTAACTTGATCTGAAATTGGCTGCTCAGTTGCACAACCTTCAGCAATATAATTCTGATGAACAAGCCAATAATGTAACTGGGTTTTTCCAGCATGTTCAGGTGAAAACTTCAACCAATCTTCATGAACAAAACCATTCCGGCTTTTAGGCGCTGGGTGCATACTATGACCCAAAATTAATGCCTGTTCACTTTCAATAAAATTCTGCCCAGCCTTTACTAAATCATCGAAATCATTGTGGCGTTGTTTTAAGAATTGTAGTAGCGCGTCCCGGCTTTGTATCCATTTCTCTAACAATGAAGCAGCATCTAATTTGAATTGAGATTCAATAACCAACTCTTCAAGTAAAAGACTAACAATGGTTCCTGCACTGATTTTTTGCCATTGACCATCAATACACATTTTCGGCAAAGCAGCGAGACGATGGCGTCCTACACGACTTACATAAGATAAAGGTACAGAGCATTCTGCTTGTATAGAAGGAAGAGGAAGAGTTAACAGCGTCAAACCAGAGCTAAACGCTTGTTGAGTTGAACTTTGTTGGTCAAAAGAAAGTAAATATCCTTTGCCAGCCTCTTGCATATAAGCGTTGACGAAATTTTGTATCGCCAATCGGTTGGCAAGTTCTTGCATCTGACTACATCCTATTCAGAATCTTAAGCTTTTGTTTTAAAAAAATTTCTTTTTAACAATTTGTTAAAAACAACTGCTTAATCATATTTAGTTTATGATTTTTCTACTCAGTCAATATAAGGCTAAGAATAATATTAATGATAATTATTATCATTTCATTATTCAACATGCTGAATAATTTTTATTTTTTTAATAACTTTTTGAAATTAAATATGTTTATTCTAAGAGTGACTACTTAATGTAAATTTCTTCACTAAATTTAACAATAGTATTAAATGATAATATTCTCATTTACAATAGGTTTTCATTATAAAACCCGACTTGAGCCAGCCCACTCCTACTTAAATTAATAAGTAGTCCTCTTTTCATAAATTTAATCAAGTACGTCTACAAATTGCGCCGTTAATATTTGTGCTAAATCTTTAGGATTTACACCAATATCTAACCCTCTCTTACCACCACTTACATAAATTTTGCTGAGCTCTTGCGCAGAGGCATCAATTACTGTCTTCAAACGTTTCTTTTGGCCTAAAGGACTAATTCCGCCCACTAAGTACCCTGTTAACCGTTCCGCATCTTTAGGATTTGCCATCTGTAATTTTTTACACCCCACTGCCGTAGCTACTTTTTTTAAATTGAGTTGATGGTTAACTGGTATAACCGCAACAAAATAATTTTTCTCATCGGTAACCAGAAGTGTTTTAAACACCTCATTTACATTAAGGTTTAATTTTTCCGCAGCTTCTAAGCCAAAACTTTTAGCATTTGCGTCATGTTCATACTCATGGATAGAAAATTCGATTTTGTTACTTTTTAACAGTCTACATGCAGGAGTCATAGGAGTTTAAATTTTAATGAAATGATATTGATTATATTTATTTTAAGAAAAGTTTAAAATTTGCTTAGGCTATTTACATCATTTACATGAAAAATCAAACGAACACCGAACAAAAAACAATCTAAACTTGATATTGAGTAGATGACTCCAATATATTTAGCTGAGATTTAAAGTCTGAACTGGCGAATTTATGAGTTACAAACACAATAATCTGATGGCAATGCGTCACCGTTTTTGGGATGAGTCTTCAGATCATGTATTAAATGAAAAGCAATTTTTACAGCAGACCTTAATCGAACAAGGCATTTTTAATAATGCGACTTTTGATGATGTTAAGTACTTTTTCTATACACTGCCTAGCATCGTTATTGTAAAGGCTCATGCGCTTGGTTTTATGCATGATTCCGTCAAGCAAATGGTTATTCAACATATTCAAGCTAATCGTATGCATTTAATGCAAAAGGCTGAATTGAAAATTCAGTTTAAAATGTAATTTTACGGTTAGCATCTAATACGAGGTTTTATAGTGGTTTATTTTTCTGAGTGGTGGATATTTTAATTTTCTCTCTAACGCTTAGGCTATTTTTAGAAAATTAAAATCTAAAATGAGACTTTCAACTCACCATTCAGTCTGAGGGAACTATTTTAATACGTTCAAAACATGTAATATTCGTTACAATTTTAGATCACCAGCGTTTGGCTGCATGATGCGCATAGGATTCTATTTTCATGTCAAATCAGAACGATAAGCTTAAGAGTTTAAAAACTTCTTCCATGGATCGACGCTTATCAATCGCGAAAGCTTCTTTACTGGCAGGAACACGTTGGGCTACTGCAAGTGCCTCTTCCCTCTTTTCTAGTGAAGAAGAAAAAGAGAAGAAGCGTAAAAAGGCAATGAGCGAGCAAGCTAATTATCTTGTTTCTGAAATTGGCAAACTAAAAGGTTCTATTGTCAAGATTGGCCAAATGATGGCGCTTTATGGTGAACATTTTTTACCTGAAGAAATTACTCAAGCTTTAAATACCTTAAATAACCAAACTGTTGCTTTAGACTGGCCAGCAATTAAACCTCATTTACAAGAACAATTAGGTTCTAAGTTAAATGATCTAACAATTGATCATGAGCCTATTGGTACGGCCTCTCTGGCACAAGTTCATCGCGCAACACGTAAGTCAGACGGTTTAGAGTTAGTTTTAAAAATTCAATACCCTGGTGTTGCGAATGCAATTGACTCCGATATGAGCCTGTTTAAAAACATGCTTAAGCTTACACGTATGGTTCCTCAAACTCGTGAGTTTGATCAGTGGTTCGATGAAGTACGTGAAATGATGCATCGTGAAGTCAATTATCACGTAGAGGCAGCCACAACACGTCGCTTTGCTGAGCGTTTAAAAGATGATGAGCGCTATATCGTCCCTACAATTGTAGATGAATACTGTACCGATCAAGTCTTATGTATGACCTTTGAACGTGGCGTACCTATCAATAGTCCAGTCATGCTTTCCCTTCCTCAAGAACGCCGCAATCAGCTCGGTGAAGCTTCACTAGAGATTGCAGTTCGTGAGATTTTTGAATGGGGCGAAATGCAAACTGACCCTAACTTTGGTAACTACCTTGTTCGTTTAGGTAATGGCCAAGATATTCAGGATAAAATTGTACTATTAGACTTTGGTGCGATCCGTCAGTTCGATGAACATTTACTCTCAGTTGCGCGTAATCTAATACAAGCGGGTTATCAGCATGATAAACATGCGATGGTCCAAGCAATGACTGGATATGAGTTTTTCGATGCAATGCCTGAAAGTATTAAACCAGGCATGGCCGATGTATTTTTACTTGCGACAGAAGCATTCAGTACCCCTGCAAATAATCCAGATATGCCAGCAGGCCTGATGGATGAACATGAACGTTATGACTGGAAAAAAAGCCAGTTACATAGTCGTGTTATGCAGCAAGCAAGCAAATCAATGGCGTCTCGATATTTCTCGGTTCCTCCAAAAGAATTTATGTTTATTAGCCGTAAGTTTATTGGCGCATATACATTTATGACTGTTATTGATGCCAAAACAAATGTACGACGTATGATTCGTAACTTTACTTAATATTATTAAGACTAGAATGATTCCGTGTCATTCTAGTCAATCCAAACAAAATAGTTCTTTTTAAAAACTTATTTTATTTTATAAAATCAAAAATATAGAATAAAACCTTTTTTGCTTTTACCATTTATCTACTCATTTTTTGAATGTCAGCAACGACATAGTTTTTTCTTATACAGCGTGTCAGCATAAAACAATAACAATGTGTTAGGACACCATAATCATGACAAATATGATCAATAAAGCCCAAGGGTTGGGTTTATCGCTGATCACAAAACTAGCTGGAAGCGATGTACTTGATCAACTCAAACTACGTAAATTTCTTGAAAGGTCTCTTTACCAAGGTTCAAAAGCTGGTTTTAGAGCATTAAGTCAGACTCAGAAAGCATTTAAACCTAAGCAAATTCCCCAACAACGTCTGCCTCAACAGAAGAAAAACCTATTTGATTTAAGCCTAACTGAAGAACAACAGATGACTTCAGAGGCAATGTCTCAATTTGCTCAAGAAGTTTTATTGGGATTAGCTCATGATGCTGATCAGACAGCTCAATTTCCAGAAAGCCTTTGGCAATATGTAGAAGATTTAGGATTAAACTATTACGCTCTTCCAGAAGCACTAGGTGGTGTCGCCGCTGAACAAAATATTGTAAGTAACTTATTGATTATTGCTGAGAAACTAGCTGAAGGTGATTTTAGTCTTACAGCAGGGCTCTTAAGTACGTTTAGTGTTATTAATGCCATTACACGGTGGGGCTCTACTGAAGTTCAGTCAATGTATCTGCCTTGCTTTGCTGAAGACTCAGACATTACCGCAACATTTGCAGTACAAGAAGCAACTCCAGCATTCAACCTTTATGTTTTAAAAACAAAAGCCTCTCTTGAAAATGATCAATATTTTATAGATGGTGAAAAAACCTTAGTCATTTTAGGTGATCTGGCTGATGTGTTCTTAGTGAGTGCTGACTTTAATGGCAAACCAGATGTATTTGTAGTGCAAGTGGGTGATACTATTTCCATTAAGAACACTCCAGCAATGGGTCTCAAAGCAACAGAGACAGCTACTTTAAAATTCAGTAATACCCCTGCTCTACGACTAGGTGCAACAGATTTTGATTACACCGCCTTTTTAGATTTAGGCAACTTAATGTGGTGTGCAATGGCAGTAGGAACCTGTGAAGCTGTAAAAGCATATTGTATTAAATATGCCAATGAGCGAACGGCTTTCGGAGAACCAATTTCACATCGTCAAAGTGTCGCATTCATGATTGCAGATATGGCAATTGAAATTGATGCTATGCGTATGCTGATTCTAAATGCGGCAAGTCTTGCCGAAGCAGGTAAACCATTCCATCGTGAAGCATATTTAGCTCGTATTCTTTGCGCAGAAAAATCCATGAAAATAGGAACAGATGGCGTACAAATTTTAGGTGGTCATGGGTTTACAAAAGAACACCCTGTTGAACGTTGGTATCGTGATTTACGCGCAACCGCAATTTTACATTCTGGCCTACATGCTTAAGATCAATCAGAGGATATTTTCATGAATTTACAAAATCCAAAAAAATTCAAAATGATGATTGATCAGGCACATGATGTGGCGATCAATGTATTACGTCCTATTTCCCGTAAATACGATAAAGCAGAACATGCTTATCCGAAAGAGCTGGATATGCTTGCTTCACTCATTGATGGCATGAATGAAGGTGGTGAAGGAATTAATGCAGGTGCTGCCGGTGCAGGAAAACGTGGTGAAACTGATAATGAAGGAGTCCGTAATGGAACCAACATGTCAACAGCGTTAGGCATCATTGAAATGTGTTATGGCGATACGGGTTTATTGCTCAGCATGCCACGTCAAGGTTTAGGAAATTCTGCAATTGCCGCGGTCGCAAATGATGAGCAGCTAGAACGTTTTAAGGGTACTTGGGCAGCTATGGCCATTACCGAGCCAGGTTGCGGTTCTGATTCTGCTGCGATCCGTACTACGGCAACTAAAGATGGCAATGACTATATTTTAAATGGTGAAAAGATTTTCGTAACTTCTGGTGAACGTGCGGACTCCGTGGTTGTATGGGCTACACTTGACCGAAAACTTGGACGCGCAGCAATCAAATCATTTGTGGTGCCTAAGGGTACACCCGGAATGAAGGTTGAGCGACTTGAACATAAGTTAGGTATCAAAGCTTCTGATACAGCCGTTATTAGTTTTACTGACTGTCGTGTTCCAGCTGAAAACTTACTCGGTAACCCTGAAATTGATGTTGCAAAAGGTTTTGCCGGTGTAATGGAAACCTTTGATAATACACGTCCATTAGTCGCAGCAATGGCAATTGGCTGTGCCAAGGCTTCTTTAGAGCGTATTAAAGAAATTTTTAAAGACCAGTTAGACCCCAATTACTCTACTCCATATTTACAAACTTCCAACCTTGCTGCACAAATTTACCGAATGGAAGCCGAATGGGAAGCTGCACGGTTACTTATGCTGAAAGCCACTTGGATGGCGGACAATAAGAAACCAAACTCAAAAGAAGCTTCCATCGCTAAAGCAAAAGCAGGTCGTGTAGGCAATGAAATCACTTTGAAGTGTGTCGAATTAGCAGCAAGTGTTGGCTATAACGAAGATGAACTACTTGAGAAGTGGGCACGTGATTCAAAAATTCTTGATATTTTTGAAGGTACTCAACAAATCCAGCAACTTATTATTGCTCGACGTGAGCTTGGGAAATCTTCAAGCGAACTAAAATAAAGATATTGCAAGGGGGTTTAGCCTACTTGCTCCTTAGCATTATAACTTATGGGTAAAATAAAACCCTCTAAACACATGATTAGAGGGTTCGGTATTTCAGGAATATATTTTTTAATTATTCAGCCTGTGTAGCTTCTAAGGACTTATCGACTACACCAAATTTTTTGAAGATTTTTGCACGACGCTTTGGAGAAATATTTGCTTTATTTAAATCCCCTTTGTAGTGATCAAATACACGCTTATCCATCATTTTAAACCACCATGAGGGAATCATGGCTGGTAGCAGCATACTTGCATAGCCACTTGGCAACTCTGGTGCTTCATCAAAATGACGTAACGCTTGGAATGGACGAGTTGGATAAGCATGATGATCTGAGTGACGCTGTAACTGATATAAGAATAAGTTGGTCACTACATTGTTATTATTCCAGCTATGCTCTGGCATTGTACGTTCATATTGGCCATTTTCTTTCTTCTGACGCAATAAGCCATAATGTTCAATATAGTTAATAATTTCGAATAGACTAATCCCGTAAAATGCTTGTGTTGCTAAATAAGGAATCGTACCTTTACCAAAAATTCCTACCATAGAAGCATGGAAAGCAGCACTCATACCCCAGCCTTGCAGCAATTCGTTATCGAGTGACCAAAACTCTTTACCTTTACGTTTTAAACGATTTTTCTCAATTTCAATTGCTGATTTAAAAGAACCGATAACAGTACGTGGCCAAAATTCATAGAATGTTTCACCCATACGTGAAGATGCCGGATCTTCAGGAGTAGCTGCACGCTTATGATGGTCATATGGATGCTCAATACGGAAATGGTTGTAACCTGTAGGTACCAAAGCAAGATGAGATAAAATATGGTCTATACGATCATGTTTATGGCTTAATTCATGGGCTGTATTAATTGCAATACCATTAATGGCACCCATTGAAATACCAAGCAAAATTTTGTCAATAAATGAAGTATCTTTACGGCTTGTTAAATAACATGCATAAATATTTGCCGCATACTGTAATGGAATAAAACTTTTTACCAAACGCGAATAATATGGATCTTTCTCAAGAAGTTTAATTTCTTCATCGGTTGGATTACGCGCATCTTTACCAATAATTGTATCAATTGCAGGAATCACAACGTGTAATAAAAGTGGGCCACCTAAAGCAAATACTTTCTTTAATGGGCGTGGACCAAAATGGTATCCAGCTAAAATACCTAAACCAATTACAGGTAGAGCCGGACTAATCATCCATAAATAGCGCTTACGATCTATCTCACGCATAGACGCTGGCACTGGCATAAGTTCTTGCTGAACATTTACTTGTGCATTCATAGTCATATTTCCTTTTTCTATATATCTATATAGTTAAAGAAATACTATTTTCTTAACAGTTGTAACCGTCCAAAAAACCTATTTCAAAGTCTTTGGCATTTTCTTCCACTTTTTTGTCCTAAAAACACATGTTGATCTATTCTTATAGCTCACTATAATTTTATTAAAATAATGATTGATCACGTAAACATGGATGCACTAAGTAAATTTTTTGATGATATCCACTTAAATAAGTCTGAATATATTTATATAAAAGCACAAGGTGAATAGGCTTTTAAAACACAAGATCAATCTGCTTTACTGGCTTATATCGTTTTAACGGGTTCTGTATATATCCAATTAAATGTGTCAGAGAAAATAACAGCAAGAGCTGGAGATATTATTTTAATTCCTTCTGGAAAAGCGCATCATGCTACAGACTCAAAAGCTACTGCGTGTAAACTTGTAGATCCAGTCGATATTACCCCATTATTTAATGGACATCGCCACGATCCAATTGAGTTAGGCTCATCAACATCTGAAAATACCCTATTACTCTGCTTGCGCTGTCAAGTCGATACTTATATGGCAGGACCACTTATTAATGCATTACCCTCTATTATGCATATTCAACATGAGAACCAGGCCACTCCTCCTGAATGGTTGCAAATAGGTCTCTACTTTTTAGCGGTCGAAACACAAAAAATCCAACCAGGTCATGACAAAATTATTGATCACTTAGTCAGTATTCTTTTAATAGAATGTATTCGTGATCATATTCAACAAATGTCAGATCAACAAAATTGGTTAGGTGCCCTCACACATCCTGAATTAAGTAATGCTTTATCCGCAATTCATAGTCAACCTGAAATAAGCTGGACTGTTGAATCATTAGCTGAGCAATGCTGCATGTCACGATCTAAGTTTGCCAATCTTTTTAATAGTATTATTGGTGAACCACCTCTTACTTATTTGCAGCATTATCGTTTCCGCTTAGCTAGCCAATAGCTACGCACAAGTAATTTATCAATACAACAAATTTCAAATAAAGTGGGCTATTCTTCCGAAACCGCATTTAGTCAGGCATTTAAAAGAGTATTTGATTTATCACCTAAACAATATAGACAAAATTATATTGGTACTAATCTCGATGAATAATAAAAAAGCGCCGAAGCGCTTTTTTTATTACATAGATTTTATTTGATTTTAGCGTGTGACTTTAAGTATTCGCTGTAATCTTCAAGTATCTGTTGACCACGAGATTGGCGGTAAAGCTGTTTTAATTGTTGCAATTGATCAGCAGGCATAGCGTTAACAGCAGCTGAATTTACATTAGAAACAGCCACAACCACTAACTCATTTGGTAAGTTCGCGGTAGTTACAGACCACATACCTGGTTTTGGCGCAGGAACACTAAATGCTGCACGCTCAATTGCACGTTTTAAACCTTGTGAACGAGTAAATACACCCGCTGATTCAAAAGCAACTTTATTTTTCGCGACAACTTGTTCAGCTGGCTGAGTTTTGAATTCTGTCAGCATTGTAGCGATTTTCGCTTGAGCTGCTTTACGTGCTTTCTCATCAATTACTTTAGCTTTTACTTCATTCATTGCTTGGGCAAGTGGTTTAACGCCAGCCGCATGATAGTCACGTACTTTAACCCAAACAGTATCTCCGTTCGCTAATTGAATATTAGATGAAGCATTACGATCGCCATTTTTTACATCATCATTAAACAATTTAATTTTTACGTTAGGATCACTTAAATATGGATTTTGAGTAGCTAAAGTTACACCATTTAATGATTCGATTTTTGTACCTTTAACCTGCTGTACAACAGCATCTAAAGAATCATTACCAACAATCGTTTCATTCAAACTATTTACGGTATCTGAATAAACAGATGCAACTTTATTCTTTTCAACTTCTGCAATTAAACGTGGTTTCTCAGCTTCAAATGAAGGAATTTGGTTCGCCTGAGTCTCCGCTTCAATAATATGATAGCCATATTGTGTTTTTACTGGCTGAGAAATTTGACCATTTTTCAAGCTTAAAACAGTTTTATCAAATGCATCAGAGAAAACACCAGGTGCATATGCTTCAACTAATCCACCTTTCGTTTTAGAAGTTGGATCTTCAGAGAACTGAGCTGCTGCTTGAGCAAATGAAAGTCCACCCTGAATTTTTGCATATACATCTTTAGCAAGTTTTTGAGCTGCCGCATCATCACGAGCGTCTGTCGTAATAAGGATATGTTTCACTATGCGTTTAGCATCTTTTTGCTGAGTTTCTACGAACTTTGCATAAGCTTGTTTAAGCTCGGCATCTGTGGCTGGAGCTGGCTTAGCCATTAAAGACGGAGATAAAACAACATAATCTACATCAACAGAAGCAGGCTGTTTAAACTCATTCTGATGTTTGTTGTAGTAATCAGTAGCCTCTTGGTTCGATGCAGTTAAACCAGTTTTATAAGGGTCTAACTTAATACTAGCCAAATGCAATGTACGCTGTTCGGTTTGCAAATTCGCAATTTGCATTAAATCAACTTTACTCACTAAAGAATAATCTGCAAAAGTTGAAGTCAACATTTTTAAAGCGTGATCTTGACGTAAGCTAGCAATTAAACCTTCACTTGTCATGCCAATCGAACGCAAATAATTTTCATATAATTTTTGTGAAAACTGGCCATTTTCTTGCAAACTTGGCTGCTGAGCTAACATTTGCTCGATTTGAGCATCGCTTAAAGAAATACCTAATTTTTCAGCTTGTTGAATGAGCAAATTACGGGATACCAATATATCAAGAGCTTTGGCTTGAATTACCGGTAAATTAAGTAAACTTTCATCACCCTTTACAGCAGCTAAATATTGTTCTTTATACCTTTGCGTTAAAGTTTCAAGGTCTTTTTTTGATATGTCCTGTCCATTTACAGTTTTTGCGACATCTGCCTTGTTTCCCCTATTAAAATATCCTTCAATACCTACAAGCGCTAAAGGGGTCAAAAACAAAACTAAAAGGACTTTGCCGAGCCAACCCTTAATGACTGTACGAAACGATTCCATAAGTATTCCAATATTTTATTTCGAGGAGAATTTTAACTGAAAAACCACAATGAATGAATGAGCAATATTGGTCAATTCAGATTTTTAATAAAAAACGCGCCTATATTGGCGCGTTTAATCATCTTAAAAGATTAAGCAACTGAATCTTTAAGACCTTTACCAGCTTTAAAGCTAGGTACTTTTGTTGCTTTAATTTGAAGCTCTTCACCAGTTTTAGGGTTACGACCAGTACGTGCAGCACGTTCTTTAACACTGAAAGTACCAAAACCAACTAAAGTTACTGTGTCACCTTTTTTAAGTGCTTCAGTAATTGACGCAATTGTCGCATCGAGTGCCTTGCCTGCATCAGTCTTAGATACTCCCCCTTTTTCAGCAATTGCATCGATTAATTCTGATTTATTCATGAATAAAACATCCTCTTAATATCGTTTGTTTAAGGTCCAAGGCTATAGTTTAAAAGGCCATGACGCCTTTATAGCAATGCTTTGGGGGAAAACGCAATACTAGAGCAGAGCTTTTAGCAAAAATAAATGCTAAAAAACTGTTATATATTTGCTAAATCCCTACATTTTTTTACTTTTCATTCAATTTTGCCTTCAATTTCTGATTTTCTTCAATTAAAGCATCTACCTTTATATGTAGTTGAACTAGGAGTTGTTCAATGTGCTGTAAATCCTTCGGAGTGACCAAGCCAATTCTATTTAAAGAGTGGTTTACACTCGTATCTAAAATTTTCTCGACCTTGTCTTTTGTATCAGAAACCGACTCTTTTGCTTTTTCGGTTACTTTACCAACAGTTGTATCTGCTAAATCACCTGTTTTGGATTCTAACTCTTCTCCTACTTTGACTAATGAGTCAAATAGTTTATTCCCTTCTTCTTCGGCACGAGAAAAAGCACCCAAACCTGCCAACCAGATTTGTTTCGTATACTTTCTAAAATCTAATGCAGATTTTCTAGAACTTTTTGATTTTGATTTATTTTTTTCTCCTTGCTCTTCTGCTTGTGTTTCTATGTTTGCATTATCCATTGATCTAAGCTCCTGATCGGATGAGAGAGACGAAGTGTTATTTAACCACAAAATATTCTTATAATAACAAAGTCAAGACTTGATACATTTATGAAACTGTTCTACAAAACAATCATGTCATGTAAATATATTTAACAGGACATTGTGTTAAGTTTGAGATAGGATGTCTCATTCTCTCAATTAATCTCTAATATTTAAGGATAAACTTTTATGAGTGAAACGCAACAAAGACAAAAACATCCACGTCTGTTGCTGAATATTGTTCTAATTATTTTAGAAACTTTTTTCTCATTTATTCTCAACCACGATGGTGTTCTTCGCTTGCAAGCGAAAAAGTTTATCGCCAATAAAATAACAATCCGTATTAATAGCTATTTGCCATTTTTCGATTTCTATGTACAGTTTACGGAAAAAGGATTGCTATTTGATATTCACTCATATGACCGTCGGATTGATTTAGAAATTAATAGTACTCTCGTTGACCTTATCAAAATTTTTGTTTTTTCAAATCAACGTAGCCTGAATAACATGCGAATTGATGGGGATGCAGAGACTAAAAAAGAACTTATCGATTTAATTTCGCATCTCACTTTACCTAAGCTTCTAGCAGACTGGAAACAGTGGTTGAACGCACCAGATGATGAAGCCGAAGCCCTAGCCTCTCGCAAAAAAATTGCTCCATTACTTGAAAAAATCGACCAACAACGCTCAGAAATAAATTCGTTGCATGTCGAAATTAAACAGTATCAAAACCGAATTGCACGTTTACAACAGCGCCAACGGAACATTAACTTGTGCTTTGGTATAATTAGCCTAATATTTATTGTTTATTTCATATATAATTTGTGGGTAGCTTAACTTATTTTTTCTAATTTGATCCTGCACTTGAATTAAAAATAAAAAAACTTGACTATTTTAGTCGGGATTCATAAAATTCTATTATCTAGTCTTAACATGTGTATCGAATCATGCGCCTTACAACTCGCGGTCGCTACGCAGTGACTGCTCTACTTGATTTAGCTTTGCAGCCAACTGAACAAACGATCACGCTCGCCGAAATTGCCGCACGTCAATCTATTTCAGTTGCTTATTTAGAGCAGTTGTTCGCAAAACTTAAGCGTCATGGGTTAGTTTCTAGTGTTCGCGGTGCAAATGGTGGTTACCATTTGGCTCGAAACGCTGATGAAATTACTGTGTTAGAAATCATTGAAGCCGTAAATGAAACCGTTGATGCAACGCGTTGTGACCATAAAGGCAACTGCCAAAATGGTGCAATGTGTCTTACTCACGATTTATGGCAAGAACTCTCTCATCATATTGCCGACTATTTAGCTAAAATCACTCTTGCCAACCTCATTAGCCGAGACAACGTTCAAACTGTTGCATTACGCCAAAATGTAACTGGCACAGATTCAGCTCTTTTATCGGGTACAGGTATTTGATATGAAACGTCCAATTTATCTTGATTACGCAGCAACCACTCCAGTAGATCCGCAAGTTGCAGAACGTATGATGGAGTGTTTAACTTTCGACGGTACCTTTGGTAATGCTGCATCTCGTTCCCACGCTTATGGCTGGCAGGCAGAAGAAAAAGTTGAATATGCACGTGAGCAAGTCGCAAACTTAATTAAAGCTGACCCACGTGAAATCGTTTGGACTTCTGGTGCAACTGAATCAGACAACCTTGCTCTTAAAGGTGTTGCTCAATTCTATGCATCTAAAGGCAAACATATCATTACAAGTAAAATTGAACATAAAGCTGTTCTAGATCCTTGCCGTGAATTGGAAGAACAAGGTTTTGAAATCACTTATTTAGAGCCAGAACCACAAACAGGTTTAATTACTCCTGAAATGGTTAAGGCTGCCCTTCGCCCAGATACTATTCTTGTTTCTCTTATGATGGTAAACAATGAAATTGGTACAGTTACAGATGTAGCAGCGATCGGTGAATTAACACGTGCAAATAAAACGTTTTTCCATGTAGATGCAGCACAAGCAGCTGGTAAAGTCGATATCGACTTATCTACAATGAAAATTGACCTAATGAGTTTCTCTGCTCATAAAATTTATGGTCCAAAAGGCATCGGCGCATTATATGTACGTCGTAGCCCACGTGTTCGTCTAAAAGCACAAATTCATGGCGGTGGACATGAGCGCGGTATGCGTTCTGGTACTTTAGCGACTCACCAAATTGTTGGTATGGGTGAAGCTTTTGAACTTGCAGGCAAAACAATGCAAGCAGAGCAAGAACGTATTCGTAAACTTCGTGACAAACTTTGGAACGGTTTACAAGACCTTGAACAAGTATTCTTAAATGGCCACCCAACTCAAAACGTTGCTAACTATTTAAACGTCAGCTTCAACTTTGTTGAAGGTGAATCTTTAATGATGTCGCTTAAAGACGCTGCTGTATCAAGTGGTTCTGCTTGTACTTCTGCTACTTTAGAGCCTTCATATGTTCTTCGCGCATTAGGTTTATCTGATGAGCTAGCACACAGCTCAATTCGCTTTAGTTTTGGTAAATACACGACTGAAGAAGATATTGACCACGTGCTTACAATTACCAAAGCCGCTGTTGAGAAATTACGTGAACTTTCTCCGCTTTGGGATATGTACAAAGAAGGTATCGATCTTTCTACAGTTGAATGGGCAGAACACTAATTATTGAAATTAGTGTTTTAACCCTCATATTAATATTAGGCTGACCCCGAGGTTTGGAGAAGCGAAATGGCTTATAGCGAAAAGGTAATTGATCATTACGAAAACCCACGTAATGTTGGTGTTTTAGACAAAAACTCTGAAAATGTTGGTACAGGTATGGTGGGTGCACCTGCATGTGGCGACGTAATGCGTTTACAGATTCAAGTAAATGACAACGGTGTAATCGAAGAAGCACGTTTCAAGACTTATGGTTGCGGTTCTGCAATTGCATCAAGTTCACTTGTAACAGAATGGTTAAAAGGTAAGACTCTTGATGAAGCTCAAGCAATCAAAAACATTGATATTGCAACTGAGCTAGCTCTTCCGCCAGTAAAAGTTCACTGTTCTGTATTAGCTGAAGATGCAATTAAAGCTGCGATTGAAGATTATCGTAGTAAAAAATCAAAAGCTTAATTTGTTACCATTATAAACGTTGGAGTTTTCATGATTCATTTAACTGAAAATGCTGCGACTCATATTAGCAATTACCTTAAAAACCGAGGTAAGGGTGAAGGCATTCGCGTTGGTGTGAAAACTTCTGGTTGTTCTGGGTTGGCTTATGTTCTCGAATTTGTAGATGATATCGATGAACATGATCAAATTTTCGAACAATTCGGCGTTAAGGTTTTTGTAGATCCTAAAAGTTTAGTTTACTTAGACGGCTTAGAAATGGACTATGTTAAAAATGGCCTTAATGAAGGGTTCGAATTTAACAATCCTAATAAAAAGGGTGAATGTGGTTGTGGTGAGTCATTCACTGTTTAACCCTCTCCTTTCCTTTTTCTCATTAAAACAGTGCCTTTTAACAGCACTGTTTTAATGTATTTAATTAATGTGGACCTCATTTCTAATGAATCATTTTGAGTTGTTCAATTTACCTGTGGCACTCGATATCGATTTGGCAAGCTTGAAATCAAATTTCTTAAGTTTGCAACAACAATATCATCCAGATAAAGCCGCAGATAAAGATCAAGCATTGATCAAATCAAGTGAAATCAATCAAGCTTTTAAAACGCTTTCTCAAGTCGATAGCCGCGCTGCTTATCTTTTAGCTCTTAAAAAGCAAGATCATCATCTTGATCAATCTATTAGTGATTTCGAATTTCTACAATCCGCTTTAGAACTTCGTGAACAACTTGATGAAGCGACATCATCTGAACATTTACGTACTTTAAGATTAGAAGTACAACAATGGATTGATGGTTTGATCCGTGAATTCAAAATTGATTACAGTGAAGAAGATTGGGCAGAAGCACGCGATACCGTACGTAAGTTACGTTTCTTTCAACGTGTTTTAAACGATATTGATAAAGCAGAAGATCAACTGTTAGATGATGAAGACAGTTTTGATTTAGACGACGATTTTTAATTTTGCTTTCTCTACTTTATTTTCAAGGGATTTAACTCATGGCACTTTTGCAAATTGCTGAACCGGGTCAATCCAGTGCCCCACACCAACATCGCATTGCGATTGGTATTGACCTAGGAACAACACACTCATTAGTTGCGACAGTGTTATCAGGCAAACCTAAAGTACTCAATGATGTTCAAAATAGAAGATTACTTCCTTCTATCGTTCATTATGGGGACAATACAACTCATTATGGTGAAGAAGCTAAACCGTTTATCATTGCAGATCCAAAAAATACAATTGTTTCTGTTAAACGATTTATGGGCCGTTCAAAGGCAGATATTAAATTTCAACACCCTTATGAGTTAGTAGGCTCAGAAAATGAAATGCCTGCTTTTGAAACCCGTGCTGGACGCAAAACACCAGTAGAAATCTCAGCTGAAATTTTAAAACAATTAAAAGATCGCGCTGAAGACAGCTTACAAAATCCTGTTAATGGAGCAGTAATTACCGTTCCTGCATATTTCGATGAAGCTCAGCGTCAAGCAACTCGCGATGCAGCTCAACTTGCAGGTTTAAATGTATTACGTTTATTAAATGAGCCTACAGCTGCCGCTGTAGCTTATGGATTAGATCAAGAAAGTAATTTAGCGACCGACCGTAATTATGTAATTTATGACTTGGGTGGCGGTACTTTTGACGTATCTATCTTACGTTTTTCACAAGGCGTATTTGAAGTTTTAGCGACTGGCGGTCACACTGCTTTAGGTGGTGATGACTTAGACCGTCTAATCGTAAAATGGGCTAAAAAACAGCTTAATATTGATGTATTAAGCGATGAAGATTATGCCGTATTTATTGTGGCAGCACGTCAAGCTAAAGAACAATTATCAACTCAAGATTCGGTTGAATTAAAGTTACTCGAAGCAACTCTCACACTAGATCGCCCTACATTTGAAAGCATTATTCAAGTAGCATTAGACAAAACGATTAGTGTTTGTAAGCGTGTACTGCGTGATGCAAAACTTGAGTTAACCGATATTCAAAATGTTGTTTTGGTAGGTGGTTCTACTCGTTCTTATGCTGTTCAAAAAGCAGTACGGGAAGTTTTTGCCCAAGAACCCCTTTGCACAATCAACCCAGATGAAGTGGTGGCAATTGGCGCTTCTATTACAGCCAACCAGTTAATCGGTAATAGCCAAGATGGCTCTCTTCTTTTAGATGTAACTCCTCTTTCTCTTGGTCTAGAGACTATGGGAGGACTCGTTGAGCGTCTGATATCTCGTAATACAGCGATTCCTGTTGCACGTCGTCAAGAGTTCACCACCTATCAAGATGGCCAAACTGCTATGTTAATTCATGTAGTTCAGGGCGAACGTGATTTAGTTGAACATTGCCGTTCATTAGGTAGATTTGTACTTCATGGCATTCCACCAATGACTGCAGGCCAAGCTCGTATTGAAGTCACTTTCCAAGTTGATGCAGATGGCTTACTCACCGTTTCTGCTCGTGAAGCAACTTCTGGCGTGCAAGCTCATATCGATATCAAACCATCTTATGGTTTATCTGAGGCAGATACGGAACGCTTATTAATTGAAGGTTTCCAACATGCCGAAGAGGACAAAAATCTTCGTCATTTAAAAGAAACTAAAGTTGAAGCAGAACGTGAGCTTGAGGCTCTTGAGCAAGCATTAAAAGTAGATGCAGATTTACTTGATGAAAAGCAGCTTGAAGCACTCAACTCTGCCAAGGAATCATTAAAAGCTCAGCTTGAAGGCAGTGATATTCAAGCAATTGAGCAAGCAGTTCAACAACTTAAAGTACATAGTGATGCTTTTGCAGCACTACGGATGAATCGACATATTGACCATGCCTTAAAAGGCACGAAGCTCGATGATTGGTCAAAATCAAATTAAAAGGTATAGGTGATCAATATGCCACGTATTAAAGTACTTCCTCACGCTCAATTTTGCCCAGAAGGAGCAGAATTTGAGGTTGAACAAAATGCAAATCTTTGCCAAAGTTTGCTCAACAAAGGAATCAAAATTGAACATGCTTGTGATATGTCTTGCGCATGCACAACTTGTCATGTGATCGTTCGTAAAGGCTTTGATAGCTTAGAAGAAATGAATGATGTTGAAGCCGATCTTCTAGACCGTGCTTGGGGGTTGGAACCTGACTCACGTCTTTCATGTCAGGTGAAAGTTGTAGATGAAGATCTTGAAATTGAGATTCCGAAATACACAATTAACCACGCTTCGGAAAATCACTAATAAATAATAAAAAAAGCTGCTTAGGCAGCTTTTTTTATTTATATAAATTTATACCTGATCTTGTTCTTCATCAATATTTATAGGCTTAACTTCATCCTCAAGTCTAAGCTGAGCAACACCTTGAGTATTAACCAAAGTTTGTTGAACTTTAATGCGCTGAATCATTTTTTCAAGCACTTCAACCAACTCAGGGTATTCGTAGTTTTGTACTTCTTCTAAATTTAAAACTAAATGGAAACCTTTATATTCATAATCAAACCATTGTTGATGGTCTGATTTATTTCCTGTGTATTTTTCCATGACTTGCCATGTTTTTACTGCCCCTTGAATACCCTTTAAATAAATTGGGGTCTTAGGCGTACATAGAAAATCACTTTTGATTAATTGATAAGTATCATCAGAAATGAGTATTTCATCAATTTCAGCAGCATACTGTAAACGTGCCGCTAAATTTACGTCGCGACCTACAATCGTATAAGCCATACGATGGGTTGCACCATAATTCCCTACGTGGCAATAACCTGTACTAATACCCATACGGATATGTAAGGCTGAATATCCCATTTTCTTCCATCGTTCGCGCAATAACTTCATTTGCTGTCGCATAGCAATTGCCATTTCTACACACGATTTGGCATCTTGCTCAACTCCTTGTGAATTCGGATCTCCAAAAAATATGAGAATCGCATCTCCCATAAATTTGTCGACCGTCGCTTCATATTGCTTTGCAATTTCAGTCATATGACTTAAATAATCGTTAAGCAAGAAAGCTAAGTCATCAGGAATTAAAGTTTCTGATAGTTCAGTAAATCCCTGAATATCAGAAAAGAATACGGTCATTTTTTTACGTTTATATTCGATTTTTGCTTCGGCTTCCCCTCGCATAATCGACTGCCATAATTGTAATGGAGCATAGCGACTTAACTGATTAGCAAAAGCAATATAACGTGTCATCTGATCATAATAATGCTGACGTTGCTGACTAATTTTTTTAACCCAGCGGTGTTGGTAATAATTTCCGATAGTGATAAACATTACCAAACCAAGTAAGGTAATTACTGTTAATTCTTGGCTTGTGGCTTCGAAATATGGATGAAAACCAAATAGGAAAAATGTACTTAAATAAAAAATAATCGCCCCAAGCAGGCTTGTTAAACAAATAACTGCAAAGGAAATACGACTATTAATTGCTGAGTAAAATAATGCAAAAAGTGCAATAAATGTTGGAACGAGATTAAGGTGCACTCCTGCCAGAGTAACAGCCACTACAATCGCATCTATTGCAAAAAAAACACTTTTTTGAGTTTTCTTATCAAACTGGTACTGCAACCAGTGTTCTAGTTTAGAACTCACAAAAAGTAAAAAAAGAAAAAAAGGAGGAATATAGATTTGATAATTAGTATTCGGTGAGGTAAAGGCATAGATCACTAAAATTAATGACAGAATTGAATATCCCATCAAACGATGAAAATATGCAAACTGCTTAGGTTCCCGATCTATAAACCTCTCTAATTGCACCCTATCCTCCACATTTCAATGTTGCCACATTGATATGTGGCATTACATTGATTTAATCCATGCGCCAATCAAAAGGCATATCACCTTGGCCACGTAGAGCAAGCATAAGAGTCTGACGCATATGAGCTAAAACATCACTTGTATATGGCACGGCTGGTGTACCCCATACAGGTTTCGGCCAAGCTACATCATTTTGATAGCGAACAACATGGTGGAAATGCAATTGAGGCACTATATTGCCTAAAGCTGCTACATTCATTTTATCAGCACGGAAAACGCGAGATAACTGGCTAGATAACCAGCTTGATTCACGTAAAAACTGTTCTTGGTCAGCTTGACTCAATTCGTATAGTTCCGTGATTCCTGGTACGCGTGGTACTAAAATCAACCAAGGAAATTGCATATCATTCATTAAACGACATGTTGAAAGCGGGAAATCGCCTACAAAAAAAGTATCTTGAGCAAGTTGTGGATGCAAACTAAACATATCTTTTATAAATGACAATAAACAATAATGGCTAATACTATCACATCAGTTTTGATGTGAATATTATTAGTAGCCCGTTTGCTTACAAATAACAATGATTTTATGCACTTATTCATATCTCAAGGTATAAATAGTACATAAAATCCGATTACATCAAAACAAATGTCCTAATTAGCTAGCGCTGGTTAGAAAAACAGGTCTCAGACATGTAGTTCACTCATCAATTTTTGCAATAAATCATTGATAAATTGAATTCGTTTTTCATACTCTTCAAGCTGCACCATCACCTTCAAACGTTGTCCGCCTTCCATACGGTAATAGGTCGGATTTTTTTGCATTAACTGAATAATACTAATGGCCTGAACTGGCGTATCTGGTGAAAACTCAATATTTCCACCTTGAGTATTAATATCAATTTTCGTAATACCTAAATGTTCTGCTTTCAAACGGATTTGATGCACGCTAAACAAGTGCTTAACCGACTGCGGTGGAATACCGAAACGGTCAATAAGCTCCATACGGATGTTATCTAGTTTTTCCTGTGTATCGGTATTACTAATACGTTTATAGAATAATAGACGTTGATGAACATCCCCCAGATAATCATCTGGAATAAGTGCAGGAATATGTAAGTTAATTTCGGCAGTTAACGACAATGGAGCATCAAAATTCGGGGTTTTACCTTGTTGAATTGCTTTAGTCGCTTTCTCAAGCATTTCCATATACAAGCTATATCCTATCGCCTGCATTGAGCCACTTTGTTGCTCACCTAACAATTCGCCTGCTCCACGAATTTCCAAATCTTCCGTAGCGAGCATAAAGCCTGCACCTAATGTCGAAGCACGTTGAATCGCATCAAGGCGTTTTTCGGCATCACCTTTTAAGTGTTTAATCGAAGGTACTAACAAATAGGCGTATGCTTGATGATGTGAACGACCTACACGGCCACGTAACTGGTGTAATTGCGCTAAACCAAGTTTATCCGCACGTTCAATTAAAATTGTATTGGCATTTGGAACATCGATACCTGTCTCAATAATGGTTGAGCACACCAGCACATTATATTCTTTGTGATAGAACTGCTGCATAACTTGCTCAAGTTCGCGTTCACGCATTTGTCCATGTGCTACCGCTACACGTGCTTCGGGTACAAGCACACGAATATTTTCGGCAGCTCGCTCAATGGTTTCTACTTCATTATGTAAGAAATAAACTTGTCCACCACGAAGTAACTCACGCAAAATCGCTTCCTTGATTGAAGCATCTGTATGCTCTTGCACAAAGGTTTTTACTGCTAATCGACGGGCTGGCGGAGTCGCAATAATCGACAAATCACGCATACCCGAAAAAGCCATATTAAGCGTACGAGGAATTGGCGTTGCTGTAAGTGTCAACATATCAACATCGGCACGTAAAGCTTTGATACGCTCCTTATCACGCACACCAAAGCGATGCTCCTCGTCTACAACCATTAAGCCTAAATCTTTAAACTGAACATTCTCTTGTAGAAGCTTATGTGTACCTACCACAATGTCGACTTTACCATTTGCCAAGTCTTCAATATTTTTCAAATGTGTTTTGTTTGAACCAAAACGTGAGAGCACTTCAATACGTACTGGCCAATCAGCAAAACGGTCTTTAAAAGACTCATAATGTTGTTGAGCTAGTAAAGTCGTAGGAACTAAAACAGCGACCTGTTTGCCATTTTGTACCGCTACAAATGCTGCACGCATGGCCACTTCGGTTTTACCAAAACCTACGTCACCACACACCAACCTATCCATTGGTTTTGCTTGCTGCATATCATAGAGTGTGGCTTCAATTGCATTAGCCTGATCAAGGGTTTCTTCATACGCAAAACCGCTTGCAAATTGCATATAGAGCGACTGATCCAGTTCAAAAGCGAAGCCAGGTTTTGACTGACGACGTGCCTGAATATGTAAAAGCTCAGCTGCAACGTCATGAATTTGCTCTAATGCTTTACGCTTAGCTTTACTCCAAGCATCAGTTCCGATTTTATGTAACGGTGCTAAATCCGGGTCGCCACCACTATAACGGCTAATCAGATGCAAGTTCGTTACTGGAACATAGACTTTTGCATCTTCGGCATAATCTAGTTGTAAGAACTCGTAGTCTTGTCCTTCAATCGCGAGTGTAATTAAACCAGCATAACGCCCCACACCATGATCGATATGTACAACAGGAGCACCAATGCTTAGCTCAGTTAAGCTTCGAATCAAAAACTCTTCTGAAACTTCCTGTTGACGCTTGCGACGACGCTGTACAACTCGGTGCTCGTAAAGCTGATTTTCTGAAATAACCGTTAATTGATCAGTTAAAAGTAAACCACGATCTAAAGGCGCATTAGTAATAGCAATTGCAAACTGACTAATTTGGAATTGCTCAAAATTCTCTACATTCGGAATCTCACCTAAACTTGAACGCAACGCATCTTTTAAACTTTCGCGACGTCCTGCGCTTTCCGCAACCAATAGAACAGGATGATTTGCTTCATCAATATATTTTTTTACGGCACTAAATGGTTTTTCTTTTTTCGGATCGACTGGCAACTTGGGTGGTTGTTCAGTTTTAAGATTAAGTGCACCAGCTTTTTCTTCAATAGTTTCTGCGCTCACAAGCATTCGTGGAAACTGGTTTAGAGCACTTAGCAGATGATTTGGAGAAATAAATAACTCTTCTGGAGCAAGAATAGGTTGATCCATATTATGGCGCCGGTCTTCATAACGACGCATAACTTCTTTCCAGAAACTCGTTAAATCAGTATCAATATCATTAGTTGTAATTACAATGCAATTCTTTGGTAAGTATGTTGTAAACATACTTTGTGACTGCATTTGTTCTTTATTAAAAAATAGCGGTAAATAAAATTCAATACCAGGCGATGCTATACCATCTAAAACGTCCTGATAAATTGGATTTTTCTTAGGATTGGCAGTAGGAAAAAACTCAGAATAACGGTCTCTAAAAACTGAACGTCCTTCTTTTAAAGGGAATTCTTTCGCGGGTAAAACCGTAAAACTTTTTAGCGTGGTTGTTGTTCTTTGAGTTTCTGGGTCAAAGAATTTTAAAGAATCAATTTCATCGTCAAATAAATCTATGCGGATTGGAGATTCTTGCCCAGATGCAAAAATATCCATAATACTGCCGCGTACAGCAAACTCACCATGGTCATAAACTGTATCTACTAAGTGGTAGCCCGCCTGAACTAACCTTAATTTTTGTTGTTCTAAATCAAATTTTTGACCCACTTTTATATCAAAGTGTTCTCCCAATACCCATGAGTAAGGTGCAACCCGTTGAGCCAAGGTACTTGCTGAAATCAGTAATACGCCTTGCTGAGGCATATTAGATAAAATAGCAAGACGTTCTGACACAATATCTTGATGGGGAGATAAACGGTCATAAGGCAAAATTTCCCAATCCGGAAAAATTGTCGGCTTAACTCCATAAAACTCAAGTTCACTTTCTAATTGAGCAACATGTTGGTTGTTTCTAGCAACTAATACCAATAAAGAAGAATGCTGAGTGGCAATTTCTTTAAGCAATAAAGCTGCTGATGAACCTAATAATGACCCCACCCAACGCTTTTCACCGGCCTTGAGCTGTTGCAAATTCAATTGAGAGATTTCTTGTTGAAACATGTATATGGCTTTTATGAGCTAAAAAGATATGAGGTTAATAGTAGCATGATGTTTTTAGTGAATTGAGTTATTTTTCTGCAATCAAGCTACTACTTTATGATACTTTTTTATAGTTCTTAAACAATCATTTGAAGTTATTTGTCTCGTAAAAACATCACATAATATTGGTTTAATACCTGTATGATTGCTTTAAGCTCAAGTAACTTTTCTTGTGTATTACCTAACCTTTCCACATATCGTTGCGTTGCAATCTCTAAATCAATCTTTTCATTAATTTGTGGTGTAATTTGAAATAGCTTAGGTAAGTTATCAAAATTCTGTAATTTACGATTTGAAAAATATTCAAGGTGCTCTGACCACTTTTCATTAATCACGACATTTTTAATAACCGGACCACGCTCTGAATCAAAACTGAGCTGATTCTCTTGTAAATAAATTTGTTCTGGTGTCTCTTTCGAACCTTGAAAAAGTTGGGTTAATTTTTTAAACATCTCATCACATCATATTAATTTCAATTTATATAGTAGAGGTAATCTACTCACCTCTACCATCTAAGTTTATTTTTAATGCCTACTCGTCACCCAAGCCATCTAGAAAATCTACTGTCGGTACGAAAAATAGAGTTCCTGTTTGGGCAGTACTAAAGTCAAGTAATCGGTCAAGATTACCTTGCTCATTTCCTAAGAACATATTTTCAAGCATTTGACGTGTCGTACTAAATTTACGTGAGTAACCAATAAAAAAAGTACCATATTCATTTTTGGATGGATTCGAAAAAGGCATATTTGCACGCATAATTTTTAGTTCATTGCCTTCTGCATCATGCGCTTTACTTACTACATTATGTGCTGTTAAAGGCTTCTCGTCATCATCAAGCTCAATATCGTTGAACTTTTTACGCCCGATAACTTTTTCTTGTTCCTCATCGCTTAATGCACGCCATTTTTCCATATCATGGGTATATTTTTGGATAAATGCATAACTTCCCCCAGTAAAGTCAGGATCTTCGTTACCCACTAATGCCCATTGTGCAGCAATTACAGGTTCAGGATTTTCTGTTCCATCTACAAAGCCAATAATCGCACGCCCATCGAAATAACGAAAACCATGCACTTCATCAATTGGGTAAGTTACTTTACCTAACTGTTCATTGATGATACTTCCTAACTCATAACATAAAGCTTGTCGATCAGCACGAATATGAAAGAATAAATCCCCGGGTGTTGAAACGGCTGTGTATTTTGGGCCTTTGATTTCTTGAAATGTTTCTAATTCTTGAGGCTTTGCTTGCTGTGGAAATAAAATATCCCACGCGTTTGAGCTAAAACCTAATATGGCATTAAATTTAGTTTCAGGATAACGGTTAGACAAACTTCTGGTTAACGCAGAGAATTTACCAGCAAAATCTTTTACTTTTTCTACAACAGAATCACCTTGAGCTAATCCTAATACAATAAATAAAGCATTTTCTCCAGGATGACTCGTTACAGGCTGAATTCTCATACATTCCATAAAACAGGCCTTATTTTGGTAATTTAAGGTAGTAATTTAGCATATTCATGTTTTTATCGTATGATTTCTTATTGTTGTCGCTTCTTAAAAGAGACTGAGTTATCTCAATCTCTAGCGCTCTAGCGTGTTTTTCTCATTTATATTTTAACTGCCATATTGTTTTTTTAGGTACTTTACAATTTCCGCAGATTCAAACATTTTAACACCTGTATTTGGGTCCACTAAATAAGGCACTTGCATTTTACCTTGCATGACCAGCAACAATTTTTCTCGCTTTCCCTCTTTTAAAGGTTCATATTTGCCCGGTTTTAACCGAAGAATCGCAGGCCCCATATCTTGCCATCTTTCTTTGGCAACACTATGTAAAATGTAAGGTAGCTCAAGCTCACTTAATACACTTCTTACTACTCTTGAATACGGACTTGCTTCAAAGCTCCATAGTTCAAGTTTATGCTCAGGCGCAGCTCTATTTACTATTTTTTTATTAATCCAGACCCCACGAGCACCATTTAATAATGTTCCGGCAAACGCCAGATATGGCATTTTTGGATAATTTGAAAACTTAGCAGGAGTTTGGCCTGTCTTACCATAGTATTTAAATAAATGATGAATAATATCTTGTGATTCGTATAATTTGTCACCTGTATTTTCATCAATAAAAAAAGGAAACTGTAATTTACCGCCAATTTCTTTAACGATGGAGCGATATTTTAATCCACCTTTCGGGCATGGATAAATTTCGACATCCAAATTTAAAAGTGTAATCACTTCACGAACGCGGCGACAAAATGGTGAACCCTCAAATTCATAAAGTTTAAGAGCTCTAACAGGCTGTTTAGGAAATGCTGTACCTGTAACACCTCTACCACCTTCGGCAATTGCAGACACTAATGCTTGCAGTACTTTAATTTGATGATTCACCATTATGCATTCCTTTATTTAATTGTGGAGCTAGACTAGTTTTTCTTTAGCAATCACAATTCCATTATTATCCGCATAGATAAAATCACCAGATTGAATTGTGACTCCACCAAAATACAAAGGAATATCTACTTCACCAATGCCCTTACGGTTACTTTTTTGCGGAATTGCAGCCAATGCATGTACACCTAAATCTAAGGTTGCAAGTGCATCAACATCACGTACACAGCCATAAATAACCACACCATTCCAGTTATTTTTAACTGCCGATTCAGCAATCATATCTCCCATAAGTGCACAGCGCATTGAAGCACCACCATCCACAACCAATACCTTCCCTGTACCATCTGTAGCCAATAACTCTTTTACACGCGAGTTATCTTCAAAACACTTTACAGTCACAACTTGTCCACCAAAAGTTTGACGTGCACCATAGCTTTTAAAGAACTTACCGTCCATTGATGGCGTGACTACTTGCAAATCTTTTTCCGGATTGTCATCTAATAAATCACATGTCACAAATGGTACTGTCGACACTTTTATTCTCCCTTATCGAGTTTGTTGTATGCTGAGATTATCATATCGTTTAAAAGCTTCAATTTGCGTTAGTGCCGCTACGACCATGGTATGAGCCAATTGCTCTGCTGTAACTGGTTTATATTTGAAAGGCCTAGTCCATTTATTTTCAATAAGTTTAAATAGACTTTGTCCTAAATCTTCAATAAAACGCACATCGCTACGCTTACCAATCAATAGAGAAGGTCTAAAAATAGACAATTTTTCGATTCCTAAACTTTGAATATAATTTTCTAATTCGCCTTTTTCTTTATTGTAGAAAATTGGTGAATTAGCATTTGCCCCAAGTGCACTAACAATTAAAAAATGAATATGTTTATCTTGGATTAAGTCTGCAAAGTGAGCATTTATCTCATAATCAACTGCATAAAAGCCTTGTTTTGAGCCCGCTATTTTTAAAGTTGTACCTAAGCAACTAAATGCATGAGTATGACCATTCACATCTTCATCATTGAGCAATAAAAAATCGTCTATAACGAGCTGAGTAACTTTCTTATATGTATTAAGTAGTTGTGATTCTTTTCTTACTACAACGGTAATGGCCTCAAATTCTGGTGTTTGCTCAAGTTGTTCAACAAGCGCTAAACCAACGAGTCCTGTAGCACCTACTACAATTGCTTTTTTCGTACTTATAGTCATTTTTTATCCAACCCTCTTTAAGTTTGTATCAAATTTAACCTTTTCTTACGGTTTTAGCAGCCCCTAAAACCGCTTAAAATGCTCTCAAGGCTTGACTTCACGGTATTGATTCATCACAATATGGCACTTGTTTACGGGCTGGTGATGGTTACACCAGTTTACTGGATTGACCACAGCCCGCCCAGACCAACTTATTTTCAAGGAGTGCAAGAGTGGCAAACTCTGCTCAAGCTAAAAAACGTGCGCGCCAAAACGTTAAAGCGCGTAAACACAACGCAAGCTTGCGTTCTATGGTTCGTACTTACATCAAACGTACTTTAAGTGCAATCGCTGGTGGTGATTATGCTGTTGCTACAGAAGCTTACAAAAAAGCTGTTCCTGTAATCGACCGCATGGCTGATAAAGGCATCATCCACAAAAATAAAGCTGCTCGTCATAAGAGCCGTTTAAATGCTCAAGTTAAAGCTTTAGCTAACTAATTGAAGCATGTAAAAAAAGCCCAACAGGGCTTTTTTTATTGTCTATGTTTTTGTGTTTACTGTACTTTATGAAACTCAGAAACATCTAACTCGTAAGTTTTGCCTCTCCAAATCCACTTTAATTTACAATTTGGAAATTCATCACCTTCAAACCATACAAACAGCCCTTCCATCATGGCAGGCCAATCTGCTTTTTGTATTTGGTTATTGCCTGAAATTACTGCAACAATCGCTGCAATAATTGTGTCGTGACTTACAGCTAAACTTAGACCACTTTTTGTTTTAGGATGAGTTTGATAAATCAGCTCTAATACATCTAATACGCCAGTAATTGGATGTTTCATACCCGGTAAAGCATTGTTCACAAAGCTATTAATAAAACCAAGTGCCCCTTGTTTACGGAAATAAGGCGCCGCCTGTTGAATATCCAGTACAAAGCTACCAGGTTCAACCAACAAACCTTGTTCAACTATTTCAATTGTATGTGTATTCGGCTCAGGGCTCACTCCATCTGCTCCTTCAATCATAAGTGCAGCAGTGTCTACACAACGTTGAATTGGGCTAGAAATGCAATGTTGAATTACACGATCCGTGTTTTTAATTAAATAGCTACCCCATTCCTGAGCAAGCTCACGTCCTTGCGGTGTAAGCTGAAGATCATATCCTGCCAAGCCTTGCCCATCTACCAACTCTCTTAAGGAGTGACGTGTAAAAAGGGTTACAGGGGTCGAAGCATCAGGCAATAAATCAATTGCTTCAAACATGCTTTTAGGCAATAAATCGAGTGCCATTTTTATCTTGTCATCTTTTCTCAATATTTTGCCACTATAACATGTCTACAATAACTCTCAATCCAAAACACCTGATTGGGCTAAAGCTTCAAATGCTATTTTTTTGCTTTCCTGATCACGAAATGCGATAAAGCCCCCATTTAATACGGTATCACGCTGGTTATATTCAAAGGGTTTACCTGTTAGAGTGAGTAAACCTCCACCTATACTTTCTAATAATCCTTGACCTGAGCTAGTATCCCATTCTGATGTCGGATGAAATCTAGGATAAATATCGATCTCGCCTTCTAACATCATACAAAACTTATAAGCGCTACCTGCTTCACGTCGAATTACGGTACGAATCTTTTCAATAGGTTCAATGAATTTCTGATATTTTGGATTTTTACTACTATGACTTAAACCGATTTGTACAGGTGCTTGTGTTGAATAAGGTGTTTTTTGATATTGATACCATTGTTGTTGGCTAAAGCTATATTTAAAAGGTAAATCTTTTAAATAACCTAAATAAACAACTTGCTCACATGGCACAACAATCACCGAAAAAATCGTTTCACGCCCTTCAATCAAACTCAAGTTTATCGTGAACTCATCTCGCTCATGTATAAACTCTTTTGTACCATCAAGTGGATCTAGCATCCAGCAAGAAGACCAAGCATGGCGAGCGCTATAGTCACTTTCTTCCGATAAAACCGGTAACTCGGGTGTAATTTCTGCAAGATGCTTTAATAAAAAACGATTTACCTTTAAATCTGCTTGCGTTACAGGTGAATCATCATGTTTTTCTTGAATCGTAAATTCATATCCAGCCGAATAATTTTGATATTCTTGTAATAAGATTTGGCTAGCTTCTTCCAAGATTGGTAGTAACTGTTCAATTAAAGCATCATTGGGGCGAGTTGTTGTTATAAACATAAATAAGCTCTATTTACTTTCCTTTTCATTATAAGTGAATTATAACAAATTCAATATTCACCAACAGTCTAGTATCCTTACAAAAAGACTTAACTTTTTATTAAGAACACTATTATTCCTTCAATAGCTGAATCTTTATATTTTAACTTGATTAGACGCTTATTACTCAAGAGAAAGCTCAGTTAATTTTTGTATAGAAAATATGCTATAACTTATGAAAAATAAACAACTTAAAGTAAATTCAACCATTTCTTTTTCACGCATTTCTTGCTATGTTCAATAGCACAATAACAAAATGGAAGACTAAATATGATGCTATATGGATATCACTTCTCAACAATTGAAAATAACTGGGAAGACTTAACTCCATTAAATGAGTTTTTACAAACATTTGCAGATGATGATGGTGATGTCTCCCAAAGAGATAAAGAATCACTTAAAGAAATCATTGCTAAATCCGATACAGCTTTGGCCTTAGCTAAAGAAATGGGTTGGGATGGCAGCTATACAGGCTGTCCTTATTTATTCTGGTTACCAAGTAAAAATACGCAATCTTTTGAATATGGATTTGTTTTTAAACAAACCTCAGATAACTCAACTTTTGTAATCTCACCGATTGAACTGGCTTATCTGGCGCAAGATGAGCAGGTACAAACTTTAAGTAAGAATATTGATTAAGTATCAAAGGTTATTGACTTAAAAATTAAGCCAATAACCTAACTCCAATGCAGTTATTCAAACATACTTAATTGAGGTGTAGGTTTTATAATCTTCTCTTTAGGAACATGTAAACATTCAAATTCCTCAACAGGAAAACCTTCAATAAAACTGGAAATATCTGGTGTCTCTAAACTTAACCATTCATCTAAGCGGTCATGTGGAATCACAATGACTGATCTTTTAACATCACCCGGTTCATGGAAGTCTTTCATCATGGGGTGATCAATCGCATCCATGGTTAACATACTCGCAGAACGGACAATCGTTTCATTCATTTTGCAAATTTCATAGATTGCTGCGATAAAAAAAGCCTGCCCATCTTTACGGCGTACGCCCCACCGCTCAGGTTTATCATTTATATATTTACTCTCATAAAACTCCGTCACGGGTATTACACCGAACTTACATTTAAGAGCAGCTTCTTGAAAACTCGGTTTTTGGAAAATTGTTTCATGACGAGCGTTATAAGTGTGTTTTGCTATGTTCCTATCTTCTGCCCATTTAGGAACCAAACCGAACATGACTTCACGCCACTCAAAACCTTGCGGTGATTTGAATAACAATGGCATTGTCCCACCCGGATAAACCTCATCGGCATAGCTAAAGCCGACCACAGGCAACTGAAGTTGCTGCAATTGGGCAAGAGTTAAAGGCTTAAAGTTGGCACACATAGCAGGAATAAAATACTGTACTTTTACATCTCTTATTTTATAAGTATTTATTCTATAAACCAAATAAAAAGGCACTTAAAAGTGCCTTTAACGACATAACTTTACGCTTACGAAACGTGCTGAATCCCTTGTGGAATAGCCTGCAATAGTCGTTTGGTGTAGTCATGTTGCGGATGTGCATAGAGCTCATCCGAGTTGGCGATTTCAACAACTTCACCATGATTCATGACCATAACCTGATCGGAGATATATTTCACAACCGACAAGTCATGTGAAATAAAAATATAACTAAGCCCAAACTCATCTTGTAAGTCTTGTAATAAATTAAGTACTTGTGCCTGAACTGAAACATCTAACGCCGAAACAGATTCATCACAAATTAGAATTTCAGGCTTTAGCGTTAAGCAGCGCGCAATCGCAATACGTTGGCGTTGACCGCCCGAGAACTCATGTGGATATCGATAATAAGCTTGTTCAGGCAGATTCACTCTCTCAAGTAAACCAAGCGCAATTTGCTTACGTTCCGCATCATCTTTACCAATTCCATGAATTTGCATAGGTTCCAATAAGATCTGCCCAATCGTAAAGCGGGGATTTAGCGAAGCATATGGATTTTGAAAGATGATTTGGATCTTCCTTTGATATTTGGCAAACTCTTTTTCAGTTAAAGAAAGAATATCTTTACCTTCAATTAAAGCCTGCCCCCCAGAGGCTTGATGTAAGCGCATGAGTAATAACCCGACAGTCGTTTTACCAGAGCCCGACTCTCCTACCAAACCAAGCGTTTTCCCTTTAGCCAATTTAAAAGAAACGCCTTTTACCGCCTGAAATTCTTCTTTGCCAAACAATCCTTTACGACTATAAAAACTTTTTTTCAGATCTTTTACTTCTAAAATAATTTGCTCATCGCCATTTAAACCACGTTTACGCTCAGGAATTTCTGAAACATCAAAGCTTTGCTCAACCAATATATTGTTTTCTTGTCGCATAAAATCACTTGTTACAGGCAAACGATAAGGTCGTTGTGACATTTGAGGACGACAGTAAAGTAAGGCTCGGGTATATACATCTTTAGGCTGTTCCAAAACTTGTTCAGCCGTACCTTGCTCTCTAATTTCACCATGACGCATCACAATCACTTGATCTGCAATTTCACCAACCAAAGCCAAATCGTGAGTAATAAAAAGCATCGACATTTGACGGCGCTGACGTAGTGATTCAAGTAAATCAATAATCTGTTTTTGAATAGTGACATCAAGTGCCGTAGTCGGTTCATCGGCAATCAGTAGCTTAGGTTCACAAGCAATTGCCATTGCAATCATGACACGTTGCTGCTGACCACCCGAAAGCTGGTTAGGATAAGCATCAATTTTCGTTTCTGGTGAAGGTATACCGACCTCTTTAAGCAACTCTAAAACACGTTGCCGTGCCTGTTTTCGGCTCATATCCATATGTAAACACAACACTTCTGCAATTTGATTGCCAACCGTAAAAACCGGATTTAATGATGACATCGGTTCCTGAAAAATCATGGCGATATCTTTACCACAGATTTTTCGCATCTCTGTACGCGATAAGCCAAGCAAGTCTTTACCTTCAAAAATAATCTTACTTTTCTCATCAATCTTGCTTTGGCCGACAGGTAATAAACCCATAGTTGCTAAAGAAGTAACAGACTTACCACTACCCGATTCACCAACCAAAGCTACAGTCGTATTGGTCGGAATATCAAAGGAAATTCCTTTCACAGTTTCGATATATTGTTTATCTTCACCTTTAAAGCTTACACGTAAGTTTTCAATGTGAAGTAATGGGGTCTTTTTTTCTTGTTCTGACATTTGGATTTCCTCTTATTTTAGTTTCGGGTCTAATGCATCGCGTAGCGCATCAGTAAACATTGAAAATGCCGTAACCAAAACAGCCATTGCGACAGAGGCTGCGACAAGCTGCCACCACTTACCTAAAAGAAGTTCGCTTTGTGCTTCATTTAACATACTGCCCCAAGACACTACACCTACTGGCACACCGAACCCTAAGAAACTCAAAATCACTTCCGATTTAATAAAAGAAACCACCAAAATAGACATTTGGACCAATGCAATATGGCTGACGTTAGGAAAAATATGAATAAACATACGGCGAAAATGCCCGACACCAATGGCTTTAGCTGCAAGTACATATTCGCGTGCCGTATGTTTCATATATTCAGCACGAATTAACCGATAGACACCTGTCCAGCCCGTTAAGCCTAAAATCAGAACAATAGATAAAATGCCCTTTTGTTGTAGTATAGCAGCAATCGCAAGAACTAATAATAAATATGGAATGGAAGTAAAAATATTATAAAACCAGTTGAGAATATCATCGACCCAACCACCAAAATAACCAGAAATTGCCCCTAAAAGCGTTCCTAATGTGACTGCCAGTAAGGCAGAAATAAGCCCTACAATAATTGAAGTTTCAGCGCCTTTAATGGTTTTTTTAAGGACATCTTGTCCCCATTTGTCAGCACCAAAAATTAGGGTACTTTTTAGTTCACTTTGCTGATCAAGTAAATGTCCACCGAGTTGCTGATCAATTGCTTTCATATCATCAGCTAATGGATCAACTACACCATAATAATCAATTGCACTTCCAGAGCTCTTTTCTTGTTTGATTTCAGCCTTGAGTTGGTGAATTACATCTTTTAAAGGATCGACTGGATTTTCCGGTAATTCCTCATCTACAGCGGCTGTACTTTTCAAAGCTTCAGTTGTCTTATCTGCACCTATAAATGTAGGAGGCGCATAACTGACAGCAACTTCTTTATTCCAATCAGATGCAATCACACCCGTTAGAGATAGTATTAATACGATCAAATAGAACAACACAACAATGAGCGATGCCATTGCAATTTTATCGGCCCGGAGACGACGCATGGCAAGTCGCCATAGCCCCGCTGAAGCAGGAGCTGTCTGGGTTTCTAACTTTCTTTTTGATAAAACACTCAGCATAACCCACCTACTTCAACTGTACACGTGGATCAACCACTTTGTAGACCAAGTCCGCAATCAAATTAAAAATCATAGTTGCAGCTGCAATATATACAGTAATGGCTTTGATGACAGGAAAATCACTACGCTCTACAGCAATAATCACCTCACGACCAATACCGGGAATACCAAAAAAGCGTTCAATTAAAAATGCACCTATCAATAATGCCGGTAAATTTGACATCACATCAGTAATAATCGGAATTGAGGCATTACGTAGAACATGCACACTTAAAATTCGGCTTTCCCCTACACCTTTAGCACGTGCGGTTCTCACATAATCCTGATTTACCTCATCAAGCACAAAGCTACGATATAAACGTAAAGTAGGTGCAATACTCACCACCAGCATGATTAGAATTGGTAGTAAGGAAAACTTAAATAAATTGTCGGTAAAATTATCGCTCCATCCCTGTACTGGAAACCAACTCAGTTGATAAGCCAGAACATATTGAAAAACAATAATGTAAACCAAAATACTAATCGACATACCGATGGTACATAACATCATGACCATACGATCAGTTAGAGAGCCACGTACCGCCGCTACAGCCAATGCTAAAATAATTGAAATAACTGTTTGTAAAATGGTGAGTGGAATTAAAAGTGTGAGCGACGGTCCTAATCGGGTTAAGATAATTTGTGAAACGGATTCACCTGTGCTCCAACTTGCGCCATAATCAAAAGTAAGAATTTGCTTAATAAAAATCCAAAGTTGAACATAATAAGGTTGATCAACACCTAACTGTTTACGGATATTTTCAATCTGCTCAGGGTTAGACATCTTACCTGCCAAAATATAGGCAGGATCTCCACCGACCCAATTAAATAAGATAAAAATAAGCAGCACTACTCCCAACATGGTCGGAATCATCTGCCATAAACGCCGAATAACATATGCCAGCATAGTGATAATTCCTTATTTAACCCGTTGTCCGGTAATTTCGTTAAAGAATGCTTTATTGTCAGGATCACGACCAAGGAAATCTTTAACCAATTCAGCTGCCGGTTTTTGGCTACCCTGCGATAAAATCGTCTGACGATAACGTTGTCCCACTTGTGGGTTGTTCAGGTTGTCACCATAAGCAGAAAGCATGTCTAGCGCTAAAACCTCAGACCACATATAACCGTAATAACCTGCCTGATATCCACCCATTAAATGCCCGAATTGCCCGGGGAATTCAGTTGTTGGCACATATCCTAAGGCTGTAGCAGCTTCCATTTTTTGCCAAGTTTCTAAAGGTTTTACTTTTAAGGCACCTGCCGTATGAAGTGCCATGTCATATTGTGCGTAAAGCGTCTGACGCGCATAACGCAAACCACGGCCATAATTATGTACTGCTTTTAAACGGGCAATTAATTCATCGTCAACACGTGGACAAGCTGGATCACAATAATCGGCCACTTTAGATAAGGTTTCTTTACGGCGTGCCCACTCTTCATACATTTGAGAAGGTGCTTCTACAAAATCACGCTCTACAGAGGTTCCGGACTGACTGGCATAGCGTGTATTTGATAAGATGCCATGTAAAGCATGTCCGAACTCATGTACAAAAGTTTCAAGCTCATCACTATTTAAACCTTTACGGTTAAAGTTAGTCACCAATACTGAAATCGGAAATCGGTTGGTTAAAGTGCTGCCACCATATACTCCCCAAACTGCTGCATGGCCGTATTTCCCTTCACGGGGGAATTTATCCATATATAAGCCACCAAGGAGTTTTCCTGTCTTTTTATCAACTACATCGTAATATTCAACTTCATCCTGCCATGCTTTAACTTTGACAGGTTTAAAATCAATACCGTAAAGATCAGATGAAATAGCAAATAACCATTTTTGTGCGGCTAAAGTCGGAAAATAATCACGAAGCTTTTCCTGATCAATTTGATATTTACTCTTACGAAGTTTTTCGCTCCAGTAAGCTTCACTCCAACGCGTTATCTCGGTTTTGTCTAACGGCGTCTTTAAGGTTTGTGCTTTAAATGCACGAAGCTCTTCTACTTCTTTACGTTCAAGTGGTGCTACAGTTTTTTGTACTTCTGCCAAGAACTTGTTTACAGCCTCTGGTGTTTTTGCCATTCGGTCTTTTAAAGCCCAATCTGCATAACTCGCTTTTCCAAATAACTGTGCAAGTTCATAACGTAAATCTATTGCCTGTTTGAGTAGTTTTAAATTCTGTTCAGTCCCACGTCGTGTAAAGGCAATCTGGTATTTTTTTCTGGCATCATCATTATCCGCTAGCTCCATGAAGGGGCGATACTCCGGATACTCAAAACCTAATAGATAATTTCCTTTCGTATTTTTCTTTAACCCCGAAATATAACTTTCCGGTAAGCCTTTCATCTCTTCAGGAGTAAATTCAAGTTTTTCCGGGTTATCACGAATATTACGGTTATATTCTTGTTCAAGTTTAGTCAACTCATCCAGAATAGCCTTCATTCTTGCGCGTTTTGCTGGTTCTAACTGAACCCCTGTGTCTTCAAATTGATCCAGAATATCTTGACGGTATTTCTGGTCAATCGGATCAGTCGCTTTTGTATTTTTAATTACGTTATACAGTTTGGAGTTTTGGAATATATCCGTATGAAATTGATTAATTTTGATTTCGCAGTCCTCTGCTGCCTTACGTAATTTCGCATCTGGGTCTACATTACTATATAGACCTATGGGTCCCGAAAAATCTTCAAGATGAGCAAAAATTTTATCCCACTTGGCTAATATCGGAGCAGCGGCAGCATCGTTTTTAACAGGCGTTTTTTCAAAACTAGAAATTTCTTGCTGAATTTTTTTTAAATTAGAATCACACCATACTGGGAGTTGCTCTGCTTTAAGTAATGGTAATGTCGCACGCGTCGCTTCAGCCGATGCAAATTGACTTATACCTATGGTCAACATACATAATGTAGTCATTTTCAGTGTATTATTTTTCATCGTATCTCCAATTTTTTTCATTTAATGATTAGATTTCGTATTTGTATCAATATCGAAGTACATCCATTCAGCATGTAAAATCGGATGCTTCTTATATCCAATAATTCGTGGTTGGGCCAACATATTGCGATAGCGTGCATAAGACATTTGCACAGGCATATAAACCTCTAACAAACGCGTCATTTTTCGATATAACGCATCTCTTTCTGGGCCTGGCTTCACTTGTTGAGACTGGCGGTACAACTCATCGAACTCTGGTATCGAACCACAAGACCAGTTAGTCATATGAGTATTTGGGCCATAAAAATTCTGCATAAAATTATCCCCATCCGGATAATCAGCGATCCAAGCAGAAGAACCAAACATTCCCTCACATTGTTTCTGTGATCGAAGTAAGTCTGAAAAAAGCATTGGCTTATACACCATGCGAATATGTAGGCTATCGAAGTTTTTCTTCCAGAGTTCAGCACTTTGTTGGCCAATACTGTCATTACGCGCTTTATATTCGACCACGAGCGGCTTGCCGTTTGGTTGTGTACGCCAACCAGAAGCATCTTTTTTGTAGTGATATCGATCCAACAGCAGATTGGCTGCTTTTACTGAATATGGTGTACTGCTTCTATACTGTGGGTCATATCCCACTACGCCAGGTGGAACTGGGAAATGAAGACGTTCTGCATCACTATTCCTTACCAATTTAATCTCTTGATCTATTGAACGGGACATCGCAATAGCACGGCGTAAGGCAATTTTTTCTTTACTCATTCCTCCAACAACGGGATCTTTGAGATTCCAATAGATATAACTAATTTCTGGATCAACAATACGGGATAATTGCACGCCTTCTTTTGCAAGCTCGGGTCTTAATTTACCGTCTTTAATCGCTTTAGAAACTAATTGCCCTTCAAGCTGAATGATATCTACCTCACCACGCTGGAATGCTAACCATCGTGACTGGTTTTCTTCCATGACCTGAATATCAATTGTGCCGATTTGAGGCATTTGTTTACCTTTAAGGCGCTTTACAATTGCTTCATCCCCGGGGCTACTGGCATTAAAGTTCCAGGTAAAACCTCGATATTCAGGATTTGCTTTTAAAACAATACGTGAGGCAGGTATCCACTTACTGAGCATATAAGGTCCGGTTCCTACCGGATGCCCCATAACAAAACCGGCTTTATCTTTATATTTCTCGATGACTTCGCGTGCCACCGCACCTGTCGGATCATGGGCCAGTAATAAAGGAAAGTTATAGTCTGGTTTTACTAACCGAATCACCAAAGTGTACTTATCAGGTGTTTGTAAACCACTTACATTTTGATCGTAATTAAATTTTCCGGATTTATTGGCTGCTTTGACTAAAGCATTCATACCCTCAATTTTATCTTCCAATAACCAACTATTGGGTGAGCGTAAATTTGGGTCCAATAACCGCTTAAAAGAATATGCATAATCGTAAGCTGTTAACTCTCTAGGTTTACCTTTAAACGCTGGGTCGGCCGTAAAGTAAATACCCTTCTTAATGTGAATGGTATAAGTTAGACCATCTGCACTCACTTCTGGCATAGCCGTAGCCACGTGTGGGATTAATTTTGCTGGTCTTGCCAAATAGTCATAGGTATATAAAGTTTCAAATATAGATGTGAGTACATGCGCTGAATATAAGTCATTTACATAAGCTGGGTCGAAGCCTGTTTCAGCTGTTGGGAATACATAACGCAAAACTTTATTTGGATCGGCTGGGCTTTTCGCAAAAATAGATATAGAACCCGTTAAAGCCATTCCGGCAAAGAATAGGCCGACACTACAGTGCTTAAGCTTTTGTTTTAAATTTTCGGTCATGATGATCTTTATCTAAAATTATTTTTTAATAGGGGTAATATCAAGATATTGCCAGTTTGTATTCATCATTGGGTGAGCTTTAAACCCCTGAACTTGAGGCTGTATCAACCAATTACGAATTCGTGTTACATGAATAATCCAAGGGTTATCAGCTTCTATCTGACGGTTAAGTTTTTCGTAATATGGTAGACGTTGTTGAGGTGGTAAATGAATGGCCTGAGTATAAAGAGCATCATATGTTTTAGACTGATAACAAGCATGGTTTCCCTGCCCAGCATTTGGTCCATATAATAATTGTGCAAAATTATCTCCTTCAGGATAGTCAGCAATCCATGCACCGCTCCAGATCATATATTTACATTGAGTAGCGGCTTTTAAGTTATCTGCAAAGTTACTTACCTTAAAGTCAGCTCGAATGCCAATCGCATCTAGATTTTTTTTCCAGAGTTCTGAATGAATAACCGATGCTGAGCTATTTTCTGTATTGATTTTTAAAATTAAAGGTTTGCCATTTGGTAAAGTCCGATAGCCATCAGCTGCTTTTTTATAACCATAATAATCAAGTAGTTTATTTGCTAACAGCGGATTATATCCTACGCTACTTCTATATTTAGGGTCATAGCCATTCACACCTTCAGGTATAAACATTTGTGCTCTAACAGCCTGACTTTTATAAGCTTGTTGTATGCTTTCTTTTTGATTGTATGACAGAGTAATTGCTCTACGAAGCGCTATTTTTTCTGGGCTAAAACCACCGATCACTGGATCCCGCATATTCATCATAGTATAGGTAATCTCAGGATCTTTATTTGGATAGTGCTTAATTCCTCTCTTCTTAAAAGAAGCTTTAAGCTGATTTCCATCTAAAGCTTGAGGAACAGCATTCGCTGTGAGTTTATCAAAGTCTAGTTGTCCAGACTGAAAAGCTAACCATCGTGACTGCTCTTCTTCAATAATACTGACCACCACCTTGCCAACTTGTGGCATTTTCTTTCCATACATTTCCTTAACAAGTTGGTTATCCCAAGGTGTTCCTGTTGACTTAAAATTCCAGACAAAACCACGATAATCAGGATTAGCAACTAACTCGACCTTACTTCTTGGAACATATTTACTTAACATATAAGGACCAGTACCTACGGGATGCATGCCAATACGATCACCGTAATAGTCAACAACCTCTTTAGCAACAGCACCAAAAGTAATATAGGCAAGAATATAAGGAAAATTAAAGTCTTGGCGAGTCAGAGTAAATTGTAGAGTATATCGATCAATCGCTTTAAGCCCTGCAATTGGAGCAGCATAATCAAATTTTCCAGTTTTTTTTGCTTGAGCTACAACCGCATCGGCACCTTGTAACTTACCATCAATAAAAGAAACAGAAGGCGCTCTATTTTTAGGGTCTAAAATACGTTTAATTGTATAGACGTAGTCTTCAGCCACCAACTCACGGCGTTTACCTTTAAAAGCTGGATCATTGGTAAAATAGATACCCGGCTTAATTTTAAATATATAAACTTTACCGTCTTGTTCCACTTTGGGCAGGCTTTCTACAGTATTGGGAACTAACTGTAATGGACGTGCTAAATAGTCATATTTGAGTAAAGGCTCAAAAATTGCCTCAGCAATACTAGCACTATAGAAATTGGTGGTTTTGACCATATCGAAACCATCATCTGGGGCCTCATAGGCAACATGCAAAATTTTGTTTGGTTGCGCTGGCGTAATTGCGTAAGCACAAGGAACTGATGTAATAGCCAGACTTAAAATGGCGAGCTTAAAAAATTTTAATTTCAAGTTCATACCCACGTAATTAGTTTTTTTAAAAGATATTATCCTTTTGAGTAACATCTAAATCTGCATAAGAAAAGTTCTTTTTCAACAGATAGGCCTATTTAGGATTTAAAATTTACTTTCCTTTATCCTCTTTCGATTTGATCAAATGGAAAAATAAACTCAAATACCTAGTGTTTTGTAACCATTGAATATAAAGCGAATTTCATGCCATTTATTAATATCCATCTTAAAATATTTAAAAACATTAAAAATTCATATTTTTATTAGATACTTAAAAACGTTTGAACTATATAAATAAAAGTAACTTTTTGCCAAATATTATATTCATATAAGTTAATCATCTAATACCTTAAATGCACAAATAAAATACATTAAAAATTAATTATGATCCACATTAGATCAAGCCTAAATTACAGATATTTTTAAAACAATATATTGATTAATAATAAAAATATAATTTAACTGGAGTAATAAATATTATAACATTACATATTAAAAGGCTCTAAAACGATACATTTTTATTTAATAAGCATGTGAAGAGTCTAGTAATGTATATTTTTTATACAAATAAATTTGAAACTTTTCGCCAACATCAAAAAATTTTCCAAATGGAAAATTTATTTTTATATCAAAAAAGCTAAAGCACCATACTCAAGCATAATAAAATCAATATTTATCAATATTTTGCATAAACTAAAAAAAGAAAAATATATAGTTGGCACTTGCTTTGCTTAAAAACTTTCCAGCAATATCGCTAACGACAACAAAAAGGGATCAAGTCCACGATGAAAAAAAAATACAATGTTCGATCTCAGGCAACCCCCAAGATTGGCAAAACAATTCTTAAATTAAGCACCCTTAGTTTAAGCATGATGTGTCTTACCATGGCACAAGCAGCAGAAACCGAACAATCAAGTACCGATGAAAAACCAACAAAAGTCGTAAAAGTTGCCGTTACAGGTTCTTCAATTAAAGGGGTTGCGGCACAAAGTGCTTCCCCGATTACCATTATTAAAGGCGAAGATCTCGCAAATGCTGGCGTTACTACAGTTGAAGAAGCATTAACCCGTGTAAGTTCAAATCAGGCAGGTTTTTCAACTGACCAGAATGTGGGTGCCAGTAATACCGATGGTTCTACTGCTAACCTTCGGGGTTTAGGTAGCGATAAAACACTCGTTTTACTTAATGGACGACGCCTCGCAGCGAACCCTTTTGGTACTTCCACCGTAAACCTAAATATTATTCCTTTAGCAATGATTGATCGTATTGAAGTTTTACGTGATGGTGCCTCAGCAGTTTATGGTGCCGATGCTGTTGCAGGGGTTATTAATTTCATTACAAAAAAAACATATCAAGGTGTAGGTATTAGCGCAGGTTTATTACAACCAGAACACAAAGGTGGTGATAAACAAGATATTTCTATCTTTGGTGGCTACGGCGACTTAGATGAAGATGGTTTTAATATTTTCGGTGTTGTAGATTATCGTCGTACTAACGGCATTATGGCGAAAGACCGAAAAATTTCTGAACGTGGAGGAGTATTACCAGAACTCGGTCTTGATGGACGCTCGGCTAATACCTTTACCTCAAATTTTTATGACCCTATATCTGGGGTTTCAGGAAATCCCTATGCACAAAATGGTCAATGTTTGGGCCCAGCAGAGTCAGCAGAAAAGGGTCTCTGTTATGCAAATACTCAAGCTTTGATAGGTATCAAACCAGATGTAGAAAACGTTTCTGTTTTAGGACGTGGTACATACAAAGTTAACGATAATTTAAATGCTATTGGTGAATATATTTATTCACGTAGTGAAGTTATCACTTCTGTTGCCCCTGACCCATTTAGCCGCGGTAATCTGTCAACTCGCGTCACCCTTCCAAGTGATAGTCCATATTATCCAGGCAATGGTATTGTTCCTAGCGTTAAAGGGTTAAGTGGTGCTCCCCTTGAACTCTATTTACGATCACATGCAGGAAACCGTATAGCGAAATCAATTAATGAATCACATCGGCTTTTTGCAGGTTTGGAAGGTGACGTATGGGGCTGGGATTTAAATACAGGTGTTACCTATGCAAAAAGTGAAGCCTCAGATAATTTCGTTACTGGTCAATTAAATAAGACTAAATTGCAAGATGCCTTAAATAACGGAACATTAAACCCATTTGGTGAAAGTAGTGATCCTAATATCTGGAATAATTTATCAGTTAAAGGGAAATATAATGAAGCAACTTTAGAATCCACTACTGCTGACTTCAGTATTAGCCGGCCTATTTTTACTTTACCTGCTGGTGAGGTTGGTTTTGCTTTAGGAGGCAGCTTTACTAATCAAGATTGGAAACAACATATTAATGCAGATTTAGTCCGTCAAGCTCCTAGTAGTGGTACAGACCCTAGTAAACCTGATAATTCCGGTGACCGAGACATTACCTCTGCATTTGCCGAATTACAAATACCTATAACCAAAACGATCGAAGCACAACTTGCAGCCCGCTACGATGACTATAGTGACTTTGGCGATACTTTTAATCCTAAATTCGCGATCCGTTGGGAACCATTAAAACAACTCATGTTCCGTACCTCATATAGCACAGGTTTCCGTGCACCAAGCCTATATGAGATTAATGCAGCTCAAAGCAAAACTTATACTGGTGCAAAACATAATGACCCACTTTATTGCCCAGGCGGTGAAGTCGTAGAAGGGAAAAATAAAAATGACTTTTGTAATACTCAATTTATGAAATTACAGGGAGGCTCAAAAGATTTACAACCAGAAGAATCAAAATCATTTACTGCCGGCTTTGTTTTTGAACCAATTAAAAATCTTGTACTAACGGTTGACTATTTCAATATTAAAATTGACGACCTAATTGCTCAGGTGGGAGAAGCCACCATCTTTGAGGAACCTGAAAAATACTCTGCTCTTTTTGTAAGAAATACTGATGGTACTATCGACTATATAAAAACCAACTTATTCAACTCTGGTGGCATGAAAACAGAAGGTTTTGATATTAGCCTAAATTATTTAACTCCAATGACATCCACTGGCCGTTTTGGCTTTGGAATTGATGGGACTTATGTATCCAAACTAGATTATCGCGACTCAAAAGGTGAGCCATGGACAGGACAGGTTGGTCTATATGAGGACCCTGCTGTCGTCCGATGGAAACACACAGCTAATATTAACTGGGCATATGAAAATTGGAAATTAGTTTTTGAACAACAGTTTGTACGTGGTTACGATGATCAAAATCAGATAGGTGAAGAACAATATGATCATCACAAAGTTAGTGATTATACCCTCTATAATATTTCTGGTACCTATAAAGGCTTTAAAAATCTTGAGCTAACAGCGGGTATTAAAAATATTTTCGACGAAGACCCATCTGCTTCAAACGTTTTAGATAATTTCCAATACGGATATGACCCTCGGTATGGTGACCCAACAGGACGTACATACTATTTACGTGGTACATACAAGTTCTAAGTGGTTATTTTGCAAACACGACTTTAGAGATCGTGTTTGCAGACCGAATACTCATCCTTAGCCAAACATTAATTTAAAAATTGTTTGTCTACAGTTTCAGGAGTAACTATGGGCATGACTTTTACAGACATA
>ERZ808232.62-NODE-62-length-46174-cov-20.108155_pt1 | contig 46174 bp, 41 predicted proteins | sample MGYA00521281_ERZ808232 | MGnify/ENA primary metagenome ERZ808232 (study PRJEB31515, sample SAMN02941833) | indoor metagenome | biome: House; feature: Kitchen Counter; material: surface | place: USA: Illinois | collected 2012-02-13 ... | reverse complement strand
AAAATTATATCGCTGAAAAAGCCTTTACAGATAGGTTTGTGCAACAAAGCCGTTTACTTGACTCACTTTGGTTATTATTTTGTGGTGAAAGTGATTTTGAGCAGCCTATAATATTTAAGGTACACAAACTTATGACGCTAAAAATTATTAAATACTTTATATGCATAATGTATCTCTTATAAGCTAATCTGGTTCAATTTAATACTAATAATTATAAAAAATCCGACATAGAGTCGGATTTTTTATAGTCTCAAATTACTTTGAGTAAGAACGCTTCAACTTACCAGCTTAACGCACCACCAGTTTGGTAGTCAGTTACGCGAGTTTCAAAGAAGTTCTTCTCTTTACGTAAGTCCATCATCTCCGACATCCACGCAAATGGGTTAGTTACACCAGCAAATTGCTCTGGTAAACCTAACTGAGATAAACGACGGTTACAGATGAATTTCAAATATTCTTCCATCATGCTTGCGTTCATACCCAATACACCGCGTGGCATTGTGTCACGTGCGTATTCGATTTCAAGCATCGTACCTTCAAGAATCATTTGAATCACTTCTTGTTGGAACTCGGCAGTCCAAAGGTGAGGATTCTCAATCTTGATTTGGTTAATCATGTCGATACCAAAGTTCAAGTGCATAGACTCATCACGCAAGATGTATTGGAACTGCTCAGCAACACCATTCATCTTGTTACGGCGACCCATACTCAAAATTTGAGTAAAGCCACAGTAGAAGAAGATCCCTTCAAGAACACAGTAGAACGCGATCAAGTTACGAAGTAAACGTTGGTCGTTTTCAGGCGTACCTGTGTGGAAAGTAGGGTCACTTAACGATTGAGTGTATTTCAAGCCCCAAGCTGCTTTACGCGCAACCGATGGAATCTCGCGGTACATGTTGAAGACTTCACCTTCGTCCATACCTAAAGATTCGATACAGTATTGGTAAGCGTGAGTGTGAATTGCTTCTTCAAACGCTTGACGCAAAATGTACTGACGGCATTCAGGGTTAGTAATATGACGGTAAATTGCCAATACGAGGTTGTTTGCAACCAAAGAGTCCGCAGTCGAGAAGAAACCTAAAGAACGCATAACGATCGTACGCTCATCTTCAGTTAAGCCATTTTCAGACTTCCAAAGTGCGATATCGTGGTTCATGTTCACTTCTTGAGGCATCCAGTGGTTTGCACAACCATCTAGATATTTTTGCCAAGCCCACTCATATTTAAATGGAACAAGCTGGTTCAAGTCAGCGCGACAGTTAATCATGGCTTTGTCGTCAACCTGAACGCGTTGCGCGCCCATTTCTAACTCTTCAAGGCCAGGAGCAACATCCAAATGTTCTAAGGCTTCAGATGCTCGAGCCATTGAATCGGTTGGATTTGTTGATCGCACGGAATGGGTTCCAGCGGATTGTGGAGCTGCCACGCTCTGCGATGATGGCTGCGCAGCAGATACATTCTGCGAATCAGGCGTTTTTTCCGGGTTGACGGGCGCAGACTTGTGTTCAGGTGCAGCCGGTTTTTGCGAATCATCTTCAAAATCGTCCCAACTAAGGATAGACATTGTTGTTCTCTCTTCGTTGTATATATCTATGTTCGACATCTCTAAACGAAGATGTCACTACTATACGCTCATAATGTGTAAACAAAATTAAGTTTTATTGATGTATGACCAAATTTTGGGCCTTTGGTCCATTATCCCTACAACTTATTTTGCTTACGCTGTTGTTTACGGATTTTAAAAAAGGCGTAAACCATAGGCGTATAAAAGAAAATAAAGGCAAAGATTAAGATTCCAACACCAAGCATATAGTTATGGCTGAGATGAAAAAACATAATCTTTACCTCGTTTAAAGTTGCTCTTTTTGTTAAAGAACAACTTTATTGAATGTTATTGGCAAGCTTCGCAATCTGGGTTGTCGATTGAACAAGCCATAGGAACCGGAGCTGCTTGAGTAAAGCCGTCTTCTTCAACTGCTTCAGGCTTCTTCGCTTCTACGACTGGAGCTGCCGCAGGTGCTGCTGCTTCTACAGTTGCAGGTTTAACCGCGTTTAACGCACCTGTGTTAATTGTAGATTTTTCAGCAGATGTTGCGCCTAACGCACGGAGGTAATAAGTCGTCTTAAGACCACGTAACCATGCCATCTTATAAGTGATGTCAAGTTTCTTACCGTTTGCACCAGAGATGTAAAGGTTAAGAGATTGTGCTTGATCAATCCATTTTTGACGGCGTGATGCAGCATCAACAATCCAGCGTGGCTCAACTTCAAACGCAGTTGCAAAGATTGCTTTTAATTCTTCAGGAATACGAGCAATTTTTTGTACTGAACCTTCAAAGTGTTTGAGGTCATTGACCATCACTGTGTCCCAAAGACCACGTTCTTTTAATGCGCGAACAAGGTAAGGGTTAATTACAGTGAACTCACCAGACAAGTTAGATTTCACATATAAGTTTTGGAATGTTGGCTCAATAGACTGAGAAACACCACAAATGTTCGAAATGGTTGCAGTTGGAGCAATCGCCATTACGTTTGAGTTACGCATACCGTCTTTTTGAACTTTGGCACGTAAACTGTCCCAATCTAAACGTTGAGTACGGTCAACTTCAAACATACGTTCTGGACGAGATTTCGCAACAATTTCTAAAGAGTCGATTGGAAGGATACCTTGATCCCACAATGAACCTTTAAATGTTGAGTAAGCACCACGTTCAACAGCCAAGTCACTTGAAGTTTGGATTGCATAGTAGCTAATCACTTCCATTGACTCATCAGCAAAGTTCACAGCTTCATCAGAACCGTAAGCCATACCCATTTCGTAAAGCGCATCTTGGAAGCCCATGATACCCATACCAACAGGGCGGTGTTTCAAGTTAGAGTTCTTCGCTTGTGGTACAGCGTAGTAGTTAATGTCGATAACGTTATCGAGCATACGAACTGCTGTTTTAACAGTGCGCGCTAACTTCTCACGGTCTAATACGCCGCCTTTAACGTGTTGAACAAGGTTGATCGAACCTAAGTTACATACTGCAATTTCGTCTTGGTTGGTGTTTAACGTAATTTCAGTACATAGGTTAGATGAGTGAACTACGCCAACGTGTTGTTGTGGTGAACGTAAGTTACAAACATCTTTAAACGTGATCCAAGGGTGACCAGTTTCGAACAACATAGAAAGCATTTTGCGCCATAAGTCTTTCGCACGTACTTTCTTGTGCAACATGTTCTGTTCTTTCGCAACAGACTCATAGTATGCATAGCGTTCAGCAAACTCAGCACCAGTTAAATCGTGTAGGTCTGGAGTTTCAGACGGAGTGAATAGTGTCCATTCGCCATCTTCAAACACACGTTGCATAAATAGGTCAGGAACCCAGTTTGCAGTGTTCATGTCGTGAGTACGACGACGGTCATCACCTGTGTTTTTACGAAGTTCTAAGAATTCTTCGATGTCTAAGTGCCAAGTTTCTAAGTACGCACATACCGCACCTTTACGCTTACCACCTTGGTTTACCGCAACGGCTGTATCGTTCGCAACTTTAAGGAACGGAACAACACCCTGAGATTTACCGTTTGTACCTTTAATATAAGAGTTCAAGGCACGTACAGGTGTCCAGTCGTTACCTAAACCACCTGCCCATTTAGAGAGCATCGCGTTGTCACGCATTGCACCATAAATGTCATAAAGGTCATCGCCAATCGTTGTTAAGTAACAACTTGAAAGCTGTGGACGTAATGTACCTGAGTTAAACAGGGTAGGCGTAGAGGCCATGTAGTCAAAGCTAGACAACAAGTTATAGAACTCGATTGCACGCTCTTCTTTGTCTTGCTCATTAAGTGCAAGACCCATTGACACACGCATGAAGAATAATTGTGGTAATTCGAAGCGAACGCCATTTGAATGGATGAAGTAACGGTCAAATAGAGTCTGTAAACCTAAATAGGTAAACTGGTTAGAACGTTCCGGTTGAATCGCTGCTGCTAGTTTTTCTAGATCGAACTTAAGCAAGTCCGGTGAAAGCAAATCAAGCTCTACACCTTTTTTCAAGAATGCTTCAAGTGCATTGTTTTCAGCTGTATCGGCCGGTAAACCTAAGAATGCTAAGCCAGTGCTTACCAACTCATCACGAAGCAAACGTGCAGTTACGTATGTATAGTTAGGTTCTTGTTCAATACGTGTACGTGTTGCCATCATCATGGTGGTAGCAATATCGCTTTCTTTTACGCCGTTATATAAGTTTTTAACGGTTTCATCGATAATTGCTTGAACATCAATACCTTCTAAGCCTTCAGCAGCTCGATTTACAGTTGCTTGCAGTGCACTTAAATCAAGTGGTTGAAGCTGACCGTTTGCATCGGTAACTTGCAAGGTAGGGTGATGATTAGAATTTGTGTCTTTACGGGCACTTGCGCGTTGATCGCGATAGATAACGTAAGCACGAGCGACTTTGTGCTCCCCAGTACGCATCAGTGCAAGTTCAACTTGATCTTGAATCTCTTCAATATGAATGGTACCGCCAGAAGGTAAACGGCGAGTGAAAGTGTTCAGTACCATTTCCGTCAGTTGGGTAATACGGTCGTGAATACGGCTCGAATCCGCACTTTGTTGACCTTCCACAGCAAGAAAAGCTTTACCAATCGCAACAGAAATTTTCTCTGCATCAAATGCAGCAACATCTCCGGTGCGTTTAATCACCTGAATTTGACCGGGAGTCGAAGTAATTACGCTCATGCCAGCATAGCTCCATTGTCACTTTTGTTATGTTCATAGACCGTTTGAACCGAGCAAAAAACATGCCACGATATTTGAGGGATAAACACAAGACTTAGTAGTTAAAGTTTATTTTCAACACAAGATACGGGATTTTTTACGGTAGATCAATCTTGACTTTTTAGTAATTTTTTATCTGTATGATTTGTCGGGAGATAGCATACCAAAGCTGTGAAAAAACACTTATAGATAACTTTGTGGATAACTCAAAAAACAAACACTTGAGTGAATTTAAATTTAGTGAAGAAATAATTTGTTTAATATTCATACATAGGAAATATGAATAGATTATGACATTTAAGAACAATAAACAGATAATAAAAATACCTGAAAATTCAAAGATTAATAAAATGCAACAAAACATGGTTGTCATGTATCAGTTTGGTGAACGCCTACTTGTTTACAATGTAAACGTGTGTATATTGCAAATGATAAACGAATGTATCTGCAAGATTTTTAAGATACATGTAATGAGATTTATAGGGGCAATGATATGAGCCAAGAAGAAAAGTTACCAAAGATTCTGATCGTTGAAGACGACGAGCGTTTAGCGCGATTAACTCAAGAATATTTAATCCGTAATGGTTTGGAAGTTGGTGTAGAAACCGATGGTAACCGTGCAATTCGTCGTATTATTAGTGAGCAACCGGATCTTGTGGTCTTGGATGTCATGTTGCCGGGTGCAGATGGTTTAACCGTTTGTCGTGAAGTTCGCCCACACTATCATCAACCAATCTTAATGTTGACTGCACGTACTGAAGATATGGATCAGGTACTTGGTCTGGAAATGGGTGCAGACGATTATGTCGCGAAACCAGTTCAACCACGTGTATTATTAGCGCGTATTCGTGCTTTGTTACGCCGTACGGATAAAACTGTTGAAGATGAAGTTGCTCAACGTATTGAGTTTGACGACCTCGTCATCGACAATGGTGGCCGTTCGGTAACGTTGAACGGTGAGCTTGTTGACTTTACAAGTGCTGAATATGACTTGTTATGGTTGCTTGCATCAAACGCTGGTCGTATTTTATCGCGTGAAGATATCTTCGAACGTTTACGTGGTATCGAATACGATGGTCAAGACCGTTCAATTGACGTACGTATTTCACGTATTCGTCCAAAAATTGGCGATGATCCTGAAAATCCAAAACGTATTAAAACTGTACGTAGTAAAGGTTACTTGTTTGTTAAAGAAACCAATGGATTGTAAAATCTGATTAAACTTCCTATAAGGTTGGTCGAGTGTTTAAACACAGTATATTCCTGCGAATATATGCGGGGCTGGTAATTCTTGTTGTTTTGGTGGCTGTTTTTGGGTATTTACTGGTACAAATTATCAACTACCAACGCGCACAAGAATACCGAGAATCTTTAACTGATGGTATTTCTTATGTCATTAGTGAAGGAGTCGCTCGACAACCTGGGAAGCAGCAAAAAATAGATTGGATTTCTGACGCATCTGATTTGCTCGAACTTCCAATTTATTATACCGATGCAAGTAAGGTTGAGCTGTCTCGTACCGAGAAAAAGCGGATCGAAGCACAAAAATCTGTAGTTCGTTACGATGCAAGCAATAGCATTGCATATGTCATTATTGGCTTGCGTGACGACCCACAACATTACCTATCTATAAAAGTCGACAAAATCACTGAACGCCAAATGAAGGCTCTTCCTATTTTTGTGCTCGACTATTTAATGTTTTATCCGGGGCAGGAACAAGAATATCTTGCCAAGATTCAAAAGCATTTCTCATATCCGATCAATATTCAAAACATTCAAGATGTAAATCTGGATTCTGAACAGATTGGACGTTTGCGCCAAGACCAAAGTGTCATGTTGTACAAAGATAGTGCAACAGTGCGCGGTACAACCATTTCGATTGTGTCTCCAATACCGAATCATCCTGCGCAGGTGTTAGTGCTGGGTCCGGTTCCAATGTTTAACTGGATGCCTTTACAGCTTTCGGCGGGTATTACCTTATTTAGCTTATTCTTATTAAGTCTAGGTGTTTACGGTTTGATTTTGCCGTTAGAGCGCAAAATCCGACAGGTGCGTTATGCATTAAACCGTATGAAATCGGGTGATTTGTCATTACGTGTTCCTATTGAGGGAAGCGATGAAATGGCAAACTTGGCTTCAAGTTATAACAATATGTCTGACCATATTCAGCGCTTGATTGAGGCTCAACGTGAGTTAATGAGAGCAGTATCTCATGAACTCAGAACACCTGTGGCACGTATTCGCTTTGGTACAGAAATGTTAGCCGAAGAAGATGATTACAATCATCGTATGCATCAGGTCGACATGATTGATAAAGATATTGAAGCACTCAATACCTTAATTGATGAAATTATGACTTATGCAAAACTAGAGCAGGGTACACCTTCATTAGACTTTGCAGAAATTGTACTTTTTGAAGTGTTGGATCAGGTTGCAGTTGAAACTGAAGCTTTAAAAACACAGAAAGAAATTGAACTTATTCCACCGCCTTTATATGTGAAAGTAGATGCAGAGCGTCGTTACCTTCACCGTGTTGTACAAAATCTGGTAGGTAATGCTGTTCGTTATTGTGATAACAAAGTTCGGATTACGGGCGGTATTCATAGTGATGGCATGGCTTTTGTCTGTGTCGAAGACGACGGACCGGGTATTCCTGAGCAAGACCGCAAACGTGTATTCGAAGCCTTTGCCCGTTTAGATGATAGCCGTACACGTGCATCTGGCGGTTATGGTTTGGGTCTCTCTATCGTAAGTCGTATTGCTTACTGGTTTGGTGGGGAAATTAAGGTAGATGAAAGTCCAAGTTTGGGAGGCGCACGCTTTATTATGACTTGGCCAGCACATCGCTTTAAACAACCGCCATTAAAGAGCAATAAAGAAGCACCTGCATAAGGTGCTTTTTTTATTGGTTCATTTATAACTGAGTTGCATCAGGTTCCAAAATAGGTTTGCCGCTTCTCAGGCTATTGAGTGCATCTGTATTAAAGTCAATCAAGAGCGAATTATTTTTAGCATCAATTTGATATTTTTGAATAAGAGGCTGATCCCCATTCAAAGTCTCAACTCTATATGAGTCTGCAATATGTAAAATGCCTTCTAGATTTGTTGTGGTTGATGCGAAATCTTGCCTAAAAATTTCATAGACATCTCGCAAGTCAAAAATGGCATTATCTGCATCTGGGTGTTTATGAATATAGCTTTCTATATGTCGCACCAGTAATTGTGCAAACAAGTAATAGTCTGGTTTATGCGTATATTCTAGATTCATGCATTTTTCTCCTTATTATCTGTTATTAGCATACATGGCAAAACAGAAGATATTGTATAAAATTCATTACACTAGATGATGACTTGAAAATATTACAAAGAAATAAAAACTCTATTACGCCCTTGGCGCTTTGCTTGATAGAGTGCATCGTCTGCTTCTTTAAACAAACTTTCAATAGAGCGGTGATAGCTTGGAGAATATAAGCTAATACCAATACTTACCTGCACAAAGATGGGTAATTTGCCATATACATAAATCGGTTGCTGACTAATTTGAATGCGTATTCTTTCTGCGAGTTCAAAGGCAGCCTCTCTGGTGGTATCCGGAATAAAAATTGCGAATTCTTCTCCACCAAAACGTCCTAGTAAGTCATGAGGATGTAAAATATTTTGTATGGTCGTTACACAGGTCTGTAAGGCTCTATCCCCAATTAAGTGGCCATAACTATCATTCACTTTTTTAAAATGATCGACATCCAACATAAAAAATGCAGAGGTCTTATTTTCCTTTTGTACTTTTTCTTGGAGTAAGCGGACTGACTGTAAAAATTGGCGTCGAGTTAAACTCGAGGTGAGTTCATCATGGGCAATTGCATGTTGTAACTTCTGAATTAATTCAGAATGGAGTGCGCTAATACTGGAAACGGTAAGTGGCGCAACCGTCATCATGATCAGCCCTATACGTATAGAAATGGTATTGCCTAAATAGTCTTGCGGATACAGTAATAAATAATGCCCTGAGACATGATAAATAATATATGCACTGGTAAAGGATGTAATGAGAGCAACAATAATGGGTTTATAACGTATAGCGCACCAGATTAATGCGGCGATGGGGTAGAGTAGGGAACCTGGACCCGAGTCGTAATAACTCACTCCTATCGAAATTAAAACAGCGAATAAAGGCAAAAAATCAATCGCTTTGATATATATACGATTACCCTTAAGGTGGTTTTTATTTTAAGGTAAGGGGGGATATTTAAAATAATGGGCAGCAACAATAAAGCATTTTGAAGCTCTGATGTAACCCAATAACCAAATTCGGCCCAAAAACTACCAATCATAAATTTGGTGTTAAACATAGGCACAAAAGTTGCTGCAAAAAAAGCACCGGTTATGCTGCCAATCCCGCATAGTGCAAATAAGAGTAAATAAGAATAGCCTTGATAGGCTGCTTTTATATGGCGATTAAACAATATTGCGAGTGCTAAAGTCGTTACTACATACAGGTAGTTGGATATCGTTAAAATAAGGGTGAGAAAAAGAGGTGTGCCATTAACTAAATCGGCAATCATGTAACCAGTAAAAGCACCAGCAAAACTACCTATTTGGCGTGTTTGTGGAAATCGAAGCAATAGGCCTAGAAATACCGAGTTAGCAGGCCAGAAAAAAGCAAGAAAACTAAGAGGACGAGATGCAATTCCAATAAAGCAACATAGCGTAATAATGATGGTAAATAAGAGAAAAAATTTCAGGGAGGTAGAAAATGAAAATTCACGAAGTGAGTATGGCATCAGCTGCCCTTAATGATAAACACTCTTATCCAAGAGTAATAAAATATTAATGCATGATTAAACATTCATCATAATTCAGAGGGGAAGATCAATACAATAAAAAACCGATTAATATTATAAAAAAGTAAGGTGTTTAATTTGACCGATTGAGCAATTGTGCAAATAATATTAAAAATCAGAAAATGAAAAAAATCATTACAAGTGCGAAAACTATCAAATAAACCGATTATAAGCGGTGAAACCCCCTCTACAAGACATAGATGATTACTTTTGATTGGAAAATCATCCAAAAGACTAAGACGCTTCAACTAGCAAGGGAAATTAGAAATCAGGTACAATTGGCGGGATCAATTTTGTGTTTGGTGTATTTGAAGGCCAATACATACATTCTTTGTTAAATAATAGGCCTGCCAGGAGTTATCCCCGCATGAGTGCCATTACTCCATACGACTGGGCGATTATCGCCTTCGTGATCGGCGTTACATTTCTTTGCGTCTTTATGCTCACAGTTCCCTTACTCCTCGGGGGGAAATCGTGGGGACGTGCTAAGCAAGAGCAGTTTGAATCAGGTGTCGTGAGTGCTGGTGGCGCTCGCATTCGCCTGTCTGCAAAGTTCTATCTAGTTGCAATTTTCTTCGTTGTTTTCGACTTAGAGGCACTTTACCTCTATGCATGGTCTACTTCGGTGCGTGAAGTAGGATGGTTGGGTTATACCACTGTCGTAATCTTTGTCGTTGACCTATTAATTGCGCTTGTTTATGCCTTCTCTGTAGGTGCTTTAAGTTGGGCACCGGCAGATCGCCGTAAATTAGCAGGTGAGAAGATTAAAGTCGGTTCACCAACAATGAACATTGCTGAAATTACACGCTTTAACTCTATTGAAGAGCTCGTAACTGACCCTACAGGCCAGATTCCAGCCCAATCATCAGGTCGTGTTAAGTCAAAAACTACACCTGCATTGTCATCTGAAAAGGAGTAAGTCGGGATGAAATATACTCTGACCCGCGCGAATCCGGATGCTGATCAATATCCATTGCAAGATCGTCAAATTGTGACAGATCCACTTGAAGAGGAAGTGAATAAAAACGTATTCATGACTCGTTTAGAGGATGTCTTGCATACAGCAGTAAACTGGGGACGTAAAAACTCTTTGTGGCCATTTAACTTTGGTACATCATGTTGTTACGTTGAATATGCAACGACCTTAACAGGCGTGCATGACTTGTCCCGTTTCGGTGCAGAGGTTATTCGTGCTTCACCTCGTCAGGCTGACTTGATGATTGTTGCAGGTACCTGCTTTGTAAAAATGGCTCCGGTTATCCAACGTTTGTATGAACAAATGTTAGAACCTAAATGGGTTATTTCAATGGGTGCTTGTGCAAACTCTGGAGGTATGTACGACATCTATTCAGTAGTACAAGGTGTAGACAAAATTATTCCTGTTGACGTGTACGTCCCAGGTTGTCCGCCTCGTCCTGAAGCATTAATCCAAGCATTAATGCTTTTACAAGACCAGATTCAATTAGAGCGACGCCCGCTTTCTGCCGTGATTGGTGATGATCTTCAGCCAGTGTATAAGCCAAAGATGATGCCAGAACGTGATCGTAAGAATGCGCAGCGTATTGCCGTTAAAAACTTACGCTCTATGGATGAGATTAAATAATTTTTTGACGGTGTTTTGACATATCTAACCGATATGTTCATCGAGAAAATTGACAGAATTTGTATTAAATAGGAAGCCAAGCCAATGGCTGAAACTGACATTGCTATGCCAGAATCAACACCAGTTGATTCACGCCCAGCATTTGCAATCGTAGAAGAGCTCAAAACCAAATTTGGTGAGAACTTTTATGTGCAGGCGACTTTTGAAGAGTTTCCAACAGTCTGGGTTGAGCGCGCACGCGTGCAAGAAGTCCTCATGTTCCTGCGTAAAGTGGAACGTCCTTATGTAATGCTGTTTGACTTATCAGCGATGGATGAGCGTTTACGTCAACATCGTGATGGTTTGCCAGCATCTGACTTCACTGTGTTCTATCATTTATTATCGCTTGAGCGTAATAGTGACATTCGTATCAAGGTTGCCTTGAACGAAAACGATCTTAACCTCCCGACAGCGACAAATATCTGGCCAAATGCCAACTGGTATGAACGTGAAGCTTACGATATGTTCGGTATCAATTTCGAAGGGCATCCAATGCTTCGTCGTATCTTGTTACCAACTTATTGGGAAGGTCACCCGCTTCGTAAAGAATATTCAGCACGTGCGACAGAATATACGCCGTACATGCAAGACAAAGCGAAGCAAGATTTCGAACAGGAACACTTACGCTTTGTACCAGAAGACTGGGGTCTTAAGCGTGGTAACGCTGACGAAGACTTCATGTTCTTGAACTTGGGTCCTAACCATCCATCTGCGCACGGTGCATTCCGTATTGTATTGCAGTTAGACGGTGAAGAAGTGAAGGACTGTGTTCCTGATATCGGTTATCACCACCGCGGTGTGGAAAAGATGGCTGAGCGTCAAACATGGCACTCTTTCATTCCTTATACTGACCGTGTTGACTACTTAGGTGGTTGTGCGCAAAACATGCCATATGTCATGGCTGTTGAACAGCTTGCTGGAATCAAAGTTCCTGAGCGTGCACAAGTGATTCGCGTCATGTTGAATGAATTGTTCCGTATTAATAACCACTTACTTTACTGTGGTACGGCTATTCAGGATGCCGGTGGTATGACACCAGTATTCTATATGTTCGCAGACCGTCAAAAAGTATACGACATCGTTGAAGCAATTACGGGTTACCGTATGCACCCAGCATGGTTCCGTATTGGGGGTACAGCACATGACCTTCCAAACAACTGGCAAAAACTTGTTAAAGAGTTGCTAGATTGGATGCCAAAACGTTTGAACGAATACTACACAGCTGCATTCAAAAACTCTGTGTTTATTGGCCGTACACGTAATGTTGCTCAATACGATGCCAAATCTGCGCTTGCATGGGGTGTAACTGGTACTGGTTTACGTGCAACAGGTATTGATTTCGACGTTCGTAAATATCGTCCATACAGTGGCTATGAAAACTTCGACTTCGAAGTTCCGGTTGAGTATGAAGGCGATGCGTACGCTCGTGTACTTGTTCACTTCCGTGAAATTGAACAATCACTCAAAATTATCAAACAGTGTTTGGATAACATGCCTTCTGGTCCATATAAAGCGGATCACCCATTGGCTGTTCCACCACCAAAAGATAAGACGTTACAAGATATTGAAACTTTGATTACGCACTTCTTGAGCGTGTCATGGGGTCCTGTCATGCCTGCTGGTGAAGCGTCATTCATGACTGAAGTTGTGAAAGGTGCAAGTACTTATTACTTGACTTCGGATAAGGCAACGATGAGTTATCGTACTCGTATCCGTACACCGACGTTTACTCACTTACAGCAAATTCCTTCAGTGATTAACGGCAGTTTAGTATCTGACTTAATCATTTATCTGGCGACCATTGACGTGGTTATGGCTGACGTGGATCGCTAAGAGGTAACGCAAAATGATGATTCTGACTGATAAAAAACCACGTGTGAATGTTGAAGGGATTTTGACTGCTGAAGAAATCCACGAAATTGAACATCACATTGGTCACTATCCATACCCACGTGCAGCTTCTTTAGATGCATTAAAGTGCGTACAGCGTCGTAATGGCTGGGTAGATGATGCTCAAATGAACGCCATCGCACAATTATTAACGATCAGTGTTGCAGATTTGGAAGGTGTAGCAACGTTCTACAACCGTATCTATCGCCAACCTGTAGGTCGTCACGTAATTTTGCTTTGTGACTCAATTGCTTGCTTCTTGATGGGTGCTGAAACACTTGCTGAAGCATTCCAACGCGAATTAGGTATTCAGTTTGGTCAAACGACACAAGATGGTCGTTTTACGCTGCTTCCAATTTGCTGTCTAGGCAACTGTGACAAAGGCCCAACGTTAATGATTGATGAAGATACTCACGGTTTAGTAGAAGTGACATCAATCAAACAGTTATTGGAGAAGTATGTATGAATACTGAACCAAAACCAATTTATGGCGACGGTAATCCGGAAACTCATCCACTGACTTGGCGTTTAAGCAAACAAGAATCAGTACGTAGTGCTGACGATTACGAAGCACTTGAAGGTTATGCCGGCTTTAAAAAAGCATTAGGTATGAAACCTGCTGAAGTGCTTGAAGTCATTAAAGCTGCAACTGTAAAAGGTCGCGGTGGTGCAGGCTTCCCTGCAGGGATCAAATGGTCTCTTATGGCGCCAAATGATGGCGGTCCACGTTACTTGATCTGTAACGCCGATGAGATGGAACCAGGTACCTTTAAAGACCGTTTGTTGATGGAAAAACTTCCTCACCAATTGATCGAAGGTATGTTGATTGCAGGTTATACCCTAGAAGCAACTCAGGGTTATATCTTTATTCGTGGTGAATATATCGAGGCTGCACAATACCTAAATGAAGCGCTTGAGCAAATCCGCGCTAAAGGTTACTTAGGTGACAATATTTTAGGTTCTGGCTGGAACTTCGAGTTACACGTGCACACCGGTGCAGGTCGTTATATTTGTGGTGAAGAAACTGCATTGATTAACTCACTTGAAGGTCGCCGTGCTAACCCACGTACTAAACCACCATTCCCGCAAGTTGCTGGTGCATGGGGTCGCCCAACGATTGTGAACAACGTTGAAACTTATAACAACTTGCCAGCAATCATGCTTCGTGGTCCAGAATGGTATATCGGTTTATCAGCAGGTAAATCAAAAGATCCGGGCACAAAGATTTATGGTGCGTCAGGTAAAGTAAAATTCCCTGGTCTTTGGGAACTACCATTTGGTACGACTGCACGTGAAGTAATCGAAGAACATGCTGGTGGTATGCGTGATGGCTTAAAGCTTAAAGCATGGTTACCAGGCGGTGCGTCTACTGACTTTTTACCGGCGGATACCATTGATTTACCAATGGATGCTGAAACCATTATGAAAGCAGGTTCTCGTTTAGGAACATGTTTATTAATGGTGGTAGACGAGACCCAATGTATGGTGTCGTTGACCCGTAATCTGGAAGAATTCTTTGCGCGTGAATCATGTGGCTGGTGTACACCTTGCCGTGATGGTTTGCCATGGGCTGTTAAAGCGCTTAAAGCACTTGAGACAGGTGAAGGTAAGAAAGAGGATATCGACCACTTACAAGAACTTACTCGTAAATTGTGGATTGGTAAGACTTTCTGTGCCCACGCACCAGGTGCGATGGAGCCGCTTATGGGCGCACTCAAACATTTCCGTAGCGAGTTTGAAGCGAAAGTGACTGATCGTCCTGTCGTGCAAACTAGCAACGTAGAACAAGCTTAAGGGATTCGACTATGGCTACAATTCATGTCGATGGAAAATCGTACGAAGTCAATGGATCAGAAAACTTGCTACAAGCATGTTTATCCCTTGGCATTGATATTCCGTATTTTTGTTGGCACCCATCCTTAGGTTCTGTTGGTTCATGTCGTCAATGTGCCGTAACTCAGTATGCAAATCCTGAAGATACGCGCGGACGTCTTGTGATGTCATGTATGACACCAGCATCTGACAATACCTATATTTCGATTGAAGACAAAGAAGCAGTAGATTTCCGTGAATCTATTGTTGAGTTCTTAATGACCAATCACCCACACGACTGTCCAGTGTGTGAAGAGGGTGGTCACTGTCATTTACAAGATATGACTGTAATGACAGGTCACGACCGTCGTCGCTATCGTTTTACTAAGCGTACACATTACAACCAAGAACTAGGCTCATTCATTGCACATGAAATGAACCGTTGTATTGCTTGTTACCGTTGTGTTCGTTACTACAAGGATTATGCAGGCGGTACAGACTTTGGTGTATATGCCAATGCATCACGTGTTTACTTTGGTCGTCCAGAATCAGGTACTTTAGAGTCTGAATTCTCTGGTAACTTGACTGAAGTATGTCCAACTGGTGTATTTACCGATAAGACTCATTCAGAGCGCTATAACCGTAAATGGGATATGCAATATGCACCAAGCGTGTGTCATGGCTGTTCTTCAGGTTGTAACATCTCTCCGGGTGAGCGTTATGGCGAAATCCGTCGTGTAGAAAACCGTTTCAATGGTTCGGTTAACCAATACTTCCTTTGTGACAAAGGCCGTTTTGGCACAGGTTATGTAAACCGTGCAGATCGTCCACGTCAACCTCAGTTCCGTAATGGCGGAACAGTAGCAACTGTTTCTGTTGACCAAGCGTTGGACCAAACAATTGCGAAACTTGAAGGTAAAAAAGTTCTAGGTATTGGTTCGCCACGTGCAAGCTTAGAATCAAATTACGCATTGCGTGAACTAGTGGGCCAAGCAAACTACTCAACAGGTGTTGCACAAAAAGAGCAAAGCCTCGTTGAACTTGCTGCTTCAATCATGCAAACAGAGGGTATTTACAACCCGAACATGCGTGAAATTGAAAGCTACGATGCAGTATTAATTTTGGGTGAAGATTTAACTCAAACTGCTCCACGTATGGCATTGTCAGTTCGTCAAGCTGCAAAAAACAAAGCTCGCGAAATGGCTGCAAAAACACGTACACCGGACTGGTTGGCTGAGCCTGTACAACGTATTGGTCAGGAAGCGAAATCTCCGATCTATATCTTGGCTGCAACTCAAACTCGTCTTGCAGATGTTGCGACAGGTGAAGTTGTTGCATCTCCAAATGATATTGCGCGTTTAGGTTTTGCAGTTGCTGCGGCAGTTAAAGGTGAAACAGTTAATGGTTTAGATGAAGATGCAAAAGCATTTGCTCAAACTATTGCCGACACTTTAAAAGCAGCAAACAAACCGTTAATTATTGCGGGTACGAGCTTGCAAGATGCTTCAATTATGGAAGCGGCAGCAGAGTTAACGCAAAACCTTGGCTCAAAAGCTGGTTTAAGCCTTGTTGTTCCTGAAGTGAACTCTATGGGCTTGGCATTATTTGGTGGCTTAAGCCTTGAACAAGCATTTGCTCAAGACTACGACACACTTGTTATTGTTGAAAATGACTTATTCCGTCGTTTACCGGCCGCTCAAGTTAAAGCAGCACTTGATAAAGCTGAAACAGTAATCGTGCTTGACCACAGTGAAACTGAAACTGTGAAACAGGCTGATATTGTACTTTCAGCAGCAAGCTTTGCTGAAGGTGATGGTACTGTCGTAAGCCAAGAAGGTCGTGCACAACGCTTCTACCAAGTTTACGATCCAAGCTACTACAAACCTGAATACGCGATTAAAGAATCTTGGCGTTGGTTGCATGCCATTGAAACTGGCCTTAAAGGCAAGCCAATTGATTGGACAGTACTTGACGACGTAATCGAAACAATCGTGAAGAACGTTCCAGTACTTGAAGCAATTCAAGATGTTGCGCCAGACGCTGGCTACCGTGTACATGGTTTGAAAATTGCTCGTGAACCACGTCGTTATTCTGGTCGTACAGCAATGCGTGCGCCTTTATCGGTTCATGAACCTAAACAACCGACAGATCCAGACTCAGCATTAACATTCTCTATGGAAGGTTATGTAGGTCCGCAAAAAGCTTCTTCGCTTGTACCATTTGCGTGGGCACCAGGTTGGAACTCTCCACAATCTTGGAACAAATACCAAGATGAAGTGGGTGGTCACTTAAAAGGTGGTGATTCAGGCGTTCGTTTATTCGACCGTTTAGCAAAACGTCCAGCACGTAGCTATGTTGCTCCAACAGCTGTAGTTGCAAATCCTGAAAGCTTCCGTCTTGTACCAATGCACCATATCTTTGGTTCTAGTGAATTCACAGTTAAAACACCTGCAATGGAAACTCGTATTCCTGAAGCTGTGTTTGCTGTGGGCGAACAAGACGCAACACGTTTGAATCTACAAGAAGGCCAACGTATTACAGTAAAAGCAGGCGAAACAACTGTGAGCTTACCTGTACAAGTAATCGAATATTTACCTACAGGTTATATTGGTTACCCAGTTGGTTTAGCTCCGACAGTATCTTTAGCTGAACCTGTTTCAGTGGCATTAGGAGTGTAATTCATGAATCAAGAAATTATACGTCAAACGCCACTTTGGGCTGAGAACTGGCCAATTGCTTACGCTGTTGTTCAAGCGGTTGTGATTTTACTTGTTGTTGTTCTTGTTGCTGCGTTGATGTCTTTCATTGAGCGTCGTTTACTTGCGTGGTGGCAAGACCGTTATGGTCCAAACCGTGTTGGTCCTGGCGGTATGTTCCAGATCGTTGCCGACATGCTTAAGATCATGTTCAAAGAAGACTGGACACCAAAATTTGCTGATAAATTAACTTTCCGTTTAGCTCCGGCAGTTGCGATGGCAACTGCGGTGCTTTCGTTCATGGTTATTCCTGTAAGCCCTGCATTGGGTGTTGCGGACATGAGCATCGGTTTGTTGTTCTTTATGGCAATGGCTGGTATTGCGGTTTATGCAGTGTTATTCGGTGGTTGGTCATCAAATAACAAATATTCATTACTCGGTGGTTTGCGTTCAGCTGCTCAAACAATTTCTTATGAAGTGTTCTTGGGTATCTCGCTAATGGGTGTGGTTGCAATCGCTGGTTCATTTAACCTTCGTGAAATTGTTGAAGCTCAACGTGATGTTTGGTTCATCATTCCACAGTTCTTAGGTTTCTTGATTTTCGTTGTTGCAGGTGTTGCGGTAACTCACCGTCACCCATTTGACCAACCTGAAGCAGAACAAGAATTGGCCGAAGGTTACCATGTTGAATATGGTGGTATGAAATGGGGTATGTTCTTCGTTGCTGAATATGTAAACGTTGTACTTATCTCTGCATTGATCGTGACCTTATTCTTTGGTGGCTGGTTAGCTCCATTCAATTTAGAAATTCCATTTGTTCCACCAGTGTTCTGGTTTGTGATTAAAACAGCATTCTTCGTAATGATGTTTGTATTGGCACGTGGTTCTTTAATGCGTCCACGTTATGACCAAGTCATGAACTTCGGTTGGAAAATTTGTTTGCCGCTGGCGTTGGTTAACCTATTGGTAACTGGTGCTGTGATTCTGATGAATCAGGCCTAAGACAGCAGGGAGTACAAAATGTATAAAATTCTAGCTGGAGTTGGGTCAATCGTTCGGACGTTATTCATGGTATTTACCCATGGTTTCCGTAAACGTGACACAATTCTTTATCCAGAAGTACCAGCAGAGGAAATTGTACCACCTCGCTATCGTGGTCGTATTATCTTGACACGTGACCCAGATGGGGAAGAGCGTTGTGTGGCATGTAACCTTTGTGCGGTTGCATGTCCGGTTGGCTGTATTTCACTGCAAAAAGCTGAAAAAGAAGACGGACGTTGGTATCCGGAATTTTTCCGTATCAACTTCTCTCGTTGTATCTTCTGCGGTATGTGTGAAGAAGCATGTCCAACTACAGCGATTCAGCTAACTCCAGATTTCGAGTTGGGCGAATACGTACGTCAAGACCTCGTATATGAGAAAGAAAACTTGCTCATTTCAGGTCCAGGTAAATACCCAGACTATAACTTCTACCGTGTAACTGGTATGGCAATTAACGGTAAAGAGAAAGGTCAAGCACAAAAAGAAAGTGCACCAATCGATGTACGGAGTCTATTACCATGATGTGGCCGTTTTATTTGATGGCGCTCGTGGCCATCGTTTCTACGGTTCGTGTAGTAACTAACACGAACCCTGTACATGCATTGCTTAGTCTGATTGTTTCATTGCTTGCTGTTGCTGGTATTTTCATGATCGTAGGTGCGCCGTTTGCCGGCGCCCTCGAAATCATTGTTTATGCTGGTGCGATTATGGTCTTGTTCGTATTCGTTGTGATGATGCTTAACTTAGGGCAACACACAGTTGAACAAGAGCGTAAATGGCTTTCTTCAGATGCTTGGGCATATCCAGCACTCATGAGCTTTTTACTTGGCTTACTTTTAGTTTGGATGCTCGGTGGTGAATATACAACCATCTCTGCACCACTTGGAGCACAAGTAATTGGACCAAAAGTTGTTGGTCAAGCGCTCTTTACACACTATTTATTGTTGGTTGAAGTTGCCGCGATGTTATTGCTAGCAGCCCTTGTTGCAGCATACCACTTAGGTAAACGTGAACCAGGTGCAGAAGAGGAAAAAGAATAATGGGCCAGATCCCTTTAGAACATGGTTTGATTGTTGCAACCATTCTTTTTGCACTCGGTTTTTACGGTGTAATGGTGCGACGCAACCTTTTATTTATGTTAATGAGCCTTGAGATCATGATGAATGCTGCAGCGTTAGCATTCGTTCTTGCGGGTAGCGTATGGGCACAACCAGATGGACAAGTCATGTTTATTCTGATTTTAACCCTTGCTGCTGCAGAGGCGTGTATCGGTCTTGCGATTGTCCTTCAGTTCTATCATCGCTTCCATCATTTGGATGTGGATGCTGCTAGTGAGATGCGCGGATGAGTTATTTATATCTAACAGTATTATTTCCGCTAATCGGTTTTATTTTATTGGCGGCTGGGCGTGATAAGCTCTCTGAAAATGTTGCAGCAATTATTGGTGTAGGTTCTGTAGGTTTATCTGCATTATTTGCATTGATTGCTGGTATGGCATTTACCAGTAGCGGCCAGCAAGTTTTTGTTCAAAATCTTTGGACGTGGTTTAATGTTGGTGGTTTCGCGCCTGGCATTAGCTTACATTTAGATGGCTTATCTTTACTTATGATGGGCATGATCACGGGTGTTGGTTTCCTAATCCACATCTTTGCATCATGGTACATGCGTGGTGAAGAAGGGTATGCGCGCTTCTTCTCTTATTTCAACCTATTCGTTGCAAGCATGCTTTTGCTTGTGTTGGGTGACAACTTAGCGTTGTTATTCTTAGGTTGGGAAGGCGTAGGTCTATGCTCTTACTTGCTGATTGGTTTCTATTATGCAAATCCAGCAAATGGTTGGGCAGCGATCAAAGCATTTACAGTTACCCGTGTAGGTGACGTATTCTTACTTATCGCTTTATTCTTGCTTTACCAACAATTTGGTACGCTTAATACTCAGTATATCGTTGAACACGCAGCAGAAGTAATGACGAAGAGTTCGTCACTTACTATCTGGACTGCATTAATGTTGTTTTTGGGTGCTGCTGGTAAATCTGCACAAATTCCATTGCAAACATGGTTAGCAGATGCGATGGCAGGTCCTACACCTGTTTCTGCATTAATCCACGCAGCAACAATGGTAACAGCTGGTGTGTACTTGTGCTGCCGTCTATTCAGCGTATTTGAACTTGCGCCTGAAGTGATGCAATTCATTTCGGTAACAGGGGCTGTAACTTTATTAGTTGCAGGCTTTGCTGCTCTCGTACAAACAGACATCAAACGTATTTTAGCTTACTCAACTATGAGTCAGCTTGGTTATATGTTTATGGCTGTAGGTGCTGAAGCGTATCAAGCTGGCTTGTTCCACATGTTGGCTCACGCATTCTTCAAAGCATTATTATTCTTGTCTTCTGGTGCAGTTATTCTTGCTTACCATCACGAACAAAATATTTTCAAAATGGGTGGTTTGTTCTACAAAAACAAATTCCTATTTGCATGTTTTGCGATTGGTGGCGGTGCATTAGCGGCTATCCCATTCTTAACTATCGGCTTCTTCTCTAAAGACGCGATTCTCGGTGAGGTTTGGGTACAAGGTCAATCGATTGCTTTATATAACAGCTTATATTGGGCTGGTGTAGCAGGTGCATTCCTGACTTCAATCTATACCTTCCGTTTAATCTGGGTTGTATTCTTCGGTAAAGAAAATACACATTACCATGAGATTAAAGGTGCTACTTACTGGGCTCCATTAGGTATCTTGGCTGTATTGTCTACTTTTGTCGGTGCTGCATTAAAAGCTCCAGTAGCAAATATTTTGAATACGGCAAAAATTCCTGAATTCCATGTTGCTGAACAATTTGTTGAAGGCATGCATGGGGCAGAGCATTTAGCAGTAGGTATCGCGCTTGTTGGTTTAGCTGTTGGTATTGGTCTATTTGCATTTGCTTACGGTGCAGTAAAATCGTTTGCAAAAACAAGTCTTGGTGCTGGCTTAGCTCATATTTGTCGTACTGCATTTGGTTTCGATGCGTTGTATGACATCGTTTTTGTTAAACCTTATTTATTCTTCGCCAAACTATTTGGTCGTGATCCGATTGACAGCTTATGGCTTGTTCTTCCTGCGCTTGTTAAAGGCGGAAACAGTTTCACAAGCTCACGTCAAACAGGTTCATTGCGTGAATACGCATCAAGCATGTCACTCGGTGTAGTGGTGTTATTGATGATCTTGATCGTTATTCAGGTAGTGGGGAAATAAAATGGAAAACAATTTAATTTTACCCGCGCTGATCCTTGTTCCGTTCATTGCAGGTTTTACTTGTTGGTTAGTCGATAAACTCGACAAAACTTTGCCACGCTGGATCGCCTTAATTGGTATGCTCATCACGTTGGGCTTAGGTCTTGCACTTTGGCAAAGTGGTACTTATAGCTACGAGTTAGGCTCAAAAGTCCCAACTTGGACAGCTGAGTTTTACTTACCGTGGATTCAATCTCTCGGTATTGGCATTCACCTAGCAGTGGATGGCTTGTCTTTACTCATGGTGTTATTAACAGCTTTACTTGGTGTACTTGCTGTTGGTTGTTCATGGGGTGAGATCCAAAAGAATGTTGGTTTCTTCCACTTAAACTTGTTATGGAGTTTAGGGGGCGTTATCGGCGTGTTCTTGGCAATTGATTTGTTCCTATTCTTCTTCTTCTGGGAGATGATGCTTGTACCAATCTACTTCTTGATTGCGTTATGGGGTCATAAGGGTTCAAATGGTCGTTCACGTGTTTACGCTGCAACCAAGTTCTTCTTATATACGCAAATCGCTGGTTTAGTAATGTTAATCGGTATCCTTGGCCTTGTGGTTTATGGTTACATGATGACTGGTATGATCGGTTTTGATTACAACTATTTATTAGCTGTAGCGAATCGTTTACCTGCTGGCTTCGCGTATGGTTTCATGATCTGCTTCTTTATTGGTTTTGCAGTGAAGTTACCAGTTTTCCCATTGCATGGCTGGTTACCGGATGCCCATGCTCAAGCACCTACAGCGGGTTCTGTAGACTTGGCTGGTATCTTGATTAAAACAGCAGCGTACGGTTTGCTTCGTTTTGTAATTCCATTCTTCCCGGCAGCTTCTGCACAGTTTGCAGATATTGCAATTATTTTCGGTTTGATTGGTATTTTCTACGGCGCGTGGTGTGCTTACCAGCAAACTGATATGAAACGTTTACTTGCGTATACGTCGATTTCACATATGGGCTTCGTTTTACTTGCTATTTATGCAGGTAATATTTTGACCTTCCAAGGTCTAATGATCATGATGTTGGCACATGGTTTGTCATCAGCCGCATTGTTCATTATGTCTGGTCAAATCTACGAGCGCTTACATACACGTGATTTACGTTTGATGGGTGGTCTTCGTGGTCAGCTCCAGTATTTACCGTTCTTCTTAATGTTCTTCGTCGCAGCTCTTGTTGGTGTGCCAGGTTTAGGTAACTTTATTGGTGAATTCCTGATTTTGATGGGTTCATTTAATAAATATCCTGTATTCACGATCATTGCTTCTATCAGCCTTGTATTTGCAGGTTTGTATGGTTTGATCTTGATTCACCGTGCTTTGTTTGGTGAACCAAACTCTGAACAAAAGCAACACTACACTAGTCCATTAAAAGACTTATCTGCTCGTGAAGTTAGTATTTTGATGATTTGTGCGATTGGTCTCGTTTGGCTTGGTATCTATCCACAAACATTCTTGGATGTATCTCATTCAAGCATGCAGTGGTTGGTCAATAGTTATGTACCAGTACAAGAAGTCGTTGAAACTGTTCAGCAAACAGCTACTCAACTTGACCATGTGGAGATCCAATAATCATGAACTTCACAGTATCATTTTCTACGCTTATGCCTTTAGCACCGGTGATGATTGTTGCTTTGACAGCAGTCGTCGTCATGCTGTTAATTTCAATTAAGCGTAACCATAATTTAATCGCAACAACCTCTGTTGTCGGTTTAAACCTTGCTGCACTTTATATCTTGTTAGAATTATTTGGCGGTAAATTTGTGCCGGCAAATGTGATGGGCATGTTTATGGTTGATCCATTTACCATGTTCTATCAATTCATGATTTTAGTTGCATCATTGGCTTGCTGTACTTTGTCTCATGCATATATTGAGACTTATAAAGACAACCGCGAAGAACTCTATCTTCTGTTACTTGCTTCTGTAGCAGGTGCAATGTTGATGGTTGCAAGTTCACACTATGCATCATTCTTCATTAGCCTTGAGTTAATGTCGATTCCTGTATACGGCTTACTTGCTTATACATATCAACGTAGTCAGTCGCTTGAAGCAGGGATTAAGTATCTTGTGCTTTCTGCAACAGCTTCTGCAATGTTGTTGATGGGTATGGCGTATATCTACGCTTATACTGGTTCACTTTCATTCTATGATTCTGTACAAGCTTTATTTGGCGCAATCAAACAGCCAATGGTGTTATTAGGTTTAGCACTCATTATTTTTGCTGTTGCATTCAAATTGTCGCTTGCACCGTTCCATAAATGGACACCAGATGTATATGCAGGTGCACCAGCTCCAATGGCAACGTTCTTGGCGACTGCTGCTAAAGTTGCAACAGTTGGTTTATTCGTACGTTATTTGCTTGCTTCTGGCGCAATCATGGTGAACTCGCTAGTGACTGTTTTGACAATCATTGCCGTATTGTCAATTTTAGTCGGTAACTTGCTCGCTGTTCGTCAGGTCAACTTAAAGCGTATTTTGGGTTATTCATCTATTGCTCACTTTGGTTATTTGTTAATTGCTTTAATCAGCATGACATATGCAAGCTTGGGCAGCGTAACTGTGTATGTGGTGACTTATGTATTAACGACTATTGGTGCTTTTGGTGCAGTAGCGTTAATGTCTAGCCCATATAACAACGTAGATGAAGCGCAAAGCCTTGCAGACTACCGTGGTTTGTTCTGGCGCCGTCCAGTACTTACAGCAACATTAACAGTCATGATGTTATCTTTGGCTGGTATTCCATTAACAGCAGGCTTCATTGGTAAGTTCTTGGTTGTTATGGCTGCTGTAACAACTCAACACTGGTTCTTAGCTGCAATGATTATTGTGGGTAGTGGTATTGGTTTGTATTACTACTTACGTGTGATGGTTGTTATGTATATGACTCCACCTGAAACTCCTCGTATTGATGCTGATGCACATTGGGGACAAAAAGTGGGTGGTTTAATGGTATTGGCTGCTGCTGCATTAGTTATTATTTTGGGTGTTTATCCAGATCCAATGATTAATTTGGCATTAAAAGCAGAAATTTTATCTCCATTACATTTCATGCTTTCTCAGCAACAATAATTCTTGTGTACAAAAAAGCCTCCAAATATGGAGGCTTTTTTTTATTGATAGTTAAAAAAAGATTATAATAAATACGTTTTTATATTTTTAGGTAACATCTGTGGCCATTCAAGAAATTCGTCACCCACTTATTCGTCATAAATTAGGTTTATTACGTCGTGCTGACATCAGTACCAAGAATTTCCGTGAGCTTGCTCAGGAAGTGACTATGTTATTGACATATGAAGCGACGAAAGACTTACCAGTTGTGGATTGTGAGATTGAAGGTTGGGCTGGCAATGTTACTACTCAGCGTATCGCGGGTAAAAAAATAACGATTGTACCGATTTTGCGTGCAGGTATCGGTATGCTTGATGGTGTGCTTAACCTAATTCCAAGTGCAAAAGTAAGTGTGTTAGGGCTTGAGCGTGATGAAGCAACTCTAGAAGTACGTACTTACTATAAAAAGTTAGTTCCTGATGTCGCTAACCGTATTGCCATGATTATTGATCCAATGTTGGCAACAGGTAATTCTTTAGTTGCTGCTATTGATGTATTAAAGGCAAGTGGATGTAAAGATATCCGTGTTATGGTGTTAGTTGCAGCACCTGAAGGAATCGCGAAAGTAGAGGCAGCACATCCTGATATTCAGCTTTATACTGCATCTATTGACAATGGCTTAAATGAACATGGTTATATTGTTCCAGGTTTAGGCGATGCTGGTGACAAAATTTTTGGTAGTGTTCAAAAAGACTAATTTTTGAAATAACGATAAAAAGAGACTTCATTAAGCCGTATAACTTTAAAGAGCGGAAATGAAAGTCTCTTTTTATTTACTACAGTAATTGCATTGGGAAAGTAGGGTGAAAAATCATGAAGCAAGAGTTTTATACTGGAAGGGTAAAACAATATAACGCCGATAAAGGATTTGGTTTTATTTCGACGACTGAAGGAGATATTTTCTTTCATATTTCTGATTTTCCTGCATCCGAAGGTGAACCGAAAAGAAATGAAAAAGTGAGATTTCTTGCTGCAGATAATCGAGGAAAATTTAAAGCTGTTAAGATTGAGCGTATTGATCCTAATCCTGCGAAGACTAAGAAAACTAAAATTGCTGATCACAATAAAGCGATCACAAGTGAGTTATTGTCTAATTTCCGCCGCTAATGAATGTGAGGATCAAGCTTTAAGCCTGATCTTCATCGCAAAATTTTAAAAATGCTTTAAGGCCCGGACCTTGATATTTTTGGCGGTGCACTAGCATATAAAGAGGGCGGGTAAGTTGCCAAAATGGAGTATCTAAAATAACAAGTTGACCTTTTTCACTTAAAGGTTCAATCGCTAACTTTGAAATACACGACATTCCTAAACCGCCAGCCACTATTTTTAAGATCGCTTCGTTATGTCCAAGCGTCAAACGGATGTTTGCATCTGGTAAATCTTGCAAAATTGCATTATCAAAGACTTCACGAGTACCTGAACCTTCTTCACGTAAGATCCATTCTACGTCATGAAAATCTTGAGGGGTAAGTGGGCGATTTAAACGTGTTAACGGATGGTCAGGTGAGCAGCACACTGCTAGCTCATCGTCACGCCAGTGAATACATTGGAGTTGAGGTAAGTGACAAGACCCTTCAATTAAAGCTAAATCAAGCTGAAACTGATTTACAGCTTCAATCATTTGGCGTGTGTTACCAACTTGAAGTTGTAAATGCGCTTGTGGATGACGTTGTAAGAAGTTAGCCATTAAATCTGGCATTAGATAATCACTGATGGTTAAAGTAGCCCCGATACGAAGGTCAATACTCTGTAACTCACCCTTGGCTGCTTGTTCAAAGGCTTCACAGCGGCCTAAAATTTCTAATGCTTGGGGAAGCAGAAAACGTCCAAGATCATTTAGCTGCAAGCGCTTACCTAAACGATCAAATAAAGGAGCACCTAAGCCGTCCTCTAAATCGGCTAAAGCCATACTTGCTGCACTTTGCGTCAGTCTGACCGCATCACTGGCTTTAGTAACGGTTCCTTCTTGGGCGACTGCTACAAAAACAGCCAACTGGCGTAATGTCATCCGCATGTTTAAAAAGCCTTAACGTTTAAAAGTATTCATTATTTCGGCTGTCATGCTAACATGAGCGCACTATTTCATGCCACGTTGAAATCATGTCAATTGAAAAATTTAGCGTAGAAAAAGTTTTATCTGTTCATCGTTGGACCCCAACACTTTTCAGTTTTACCATGACGCGTCCTTCGCATTTTAAATTTACAGCAGGGCAATTTGCGCGTATTGGTTTAAAGGTAGGAGATGAGCTGGTTGTCCGTGCGTATTCGGTGGTGTCTTCTCCGTTTGATGAAACGCTAGAGTTTTTCTCAATTGTAGTACCAGACGGTGCCTTCACTTCGAATCTACAGCATTTGAAAGTGGGTGATGAGCTTTATTTGGAAAAAATTCCATATGGTTACCTGACGTTGGCACGCTATCAACAGCCTTTACCGCATGATCTGTGGTTACTGGCAACAGGTACAGGCTTGGCTCCATTTTTGTCGATGCTACAAGACTTTGAAACTTGGTCTAATTACCAGAAAATTAACTTGGTCTACAGTGTTCGTACTGCGGCTGAGCTGGCTTATGTTGACCGTATTCAAGAGATTGCTGAAACGTTTGGGGAAGGGCATAGCGGTTTTAAATTTATTCCTATCATTACCCGAGATCCATCTGCGCCGTTGCATGAGCGCTTACCTGTATTAATCGAAAATGGTGAGTTAGAAAAAGCAGCAGGTTTGGAACTCAGCCCAGCATCAAGTCATGTCATGCTTTGTGGAAACCCACAAATGGTTGATGATACGAAAGAGGCTCTAAAACGCCGTGGTCTCACAATGAATCGTCGTGGTGAAGGAAATATTGCGGTAGAAAATTACTGGTAAAACAGGAAGTAAAATATTTTAAGAAAAATTTTATGGATATGTTTATTAATGGACAAACATATCCATAAACTCACGGATCTCTGCAATCGCACTGTCGACATCTGTTGAAAGCCATGTTGGTTCAAATAATCCCGCATAGTGTTCAAGGCGGTCTTGAGGAACAACTAGGCGAACAGGACAATCTTCTTCGAGTAAACGCCACGGTAAAATTGGAACTTCATTGTCCAGAAATACATTGATATTACGAATATCAACAATCATCGCATTAATGCATTCAGGAAATGGCATGACCGAGAACTCTTCGGTGCGGCGACGGAAGTATTCAAGATCACCCCATTTGAGTTCATAACTTGGTTTATTAAATTCAATAATACCAATGAGATGGTCATCTCTTGTCTGATGCAAATAACATTGATGTGTGACGTCAGTGTCGAGATCAAGAGTTACGCTTTGCTGACGATACATCATAAAATTGAGTAGCTTTAAAACAAGGGGGCTTATTATAGCCTATTTTATAAAACGTAAGGGCTAAAACATATTGTATTACAAATCGGACTTTAGCGAAGATTCTGAATATCGAGAAGTTAGATTCTAAAACGTTATAATTAAAGTGGCTAAATTTTATACTAAATTAATATTTTTAAAAGTAGAGTTTTGCAACTGTAGACACCTTCTCATAATGCTTTTTCACACAATGCAACAAATCAAATTGTTATGATGAATATAAAGTTAATGATAATAGAAGAGGGGAAAGAAGATGCATGATTTTTCAAAACCGCCTCATGTGACGAGTCCGGAAGAGACTGCAAAAAAAAGAAGATTGCCAGTTTATATTTTAATTATTGTTGGGCTTTTTCTTCTCGCACTTGTGGTTTATATGGTTGCTGATCACAGCAAAACGCCAAAAGAGGAAGCCGCATTTCAACATGAGACCATACCACAAGTCATCAGTGGTACTTCTGATTTGAAGACCTATGAAGGGTAATAAGCTAATCAGTATATCGTGTTAAAAAGCCTTTAGGATGTGACCTGAAGGCTTTTTTTGCAATCTTTTGCATCAATTTGTTGTATTTATGCAGAAGGTTGTTGATTGAAAAATATTCAAAACATAAGGTGACATAGACCGCATTTATCGTCATTTTTTTACAACGAACTGGTGTTTTTCATTTAGTGATAACACTGAAAAGAACATAACAATTGAGGACATAACAATATGAATGAATTTTTTAATGGGCCTCGCGGCGCTCAGTTTGATGCGATGTATTACTGGGATCAGTTTCATCCTATTTTAGCTGCAATTGTCATCTTACTGGTAGGCTGGATCATCGCTTTATTGGTGGCGGCAGGTGTAAAAAAACTTCTGCAAAAAGTAAATACCAATGCGAAATTATCTTCAGCGACTGGACGTACATCCAATATAGAAGGTCTGATCTCCAAAGTCGTATTCTGGTTTATTCTGATTCTCGCCGTTGTTGCTGCTTTAAATGTGCTCAACATTAGTGGAGTGAGCGGTCCATTTAGCAACATGGTTAATCAGGTACTCGTCTATATACCAAATATTATTGCTGCTGTAGTGGTGGGTTTTATTGGCTGGATCGTTGCTCGACTGGTGCGGGCGGGGGTGACCAATGTTTTATCCCGAACTCAACTTGATGATAAGTTAAGCAGCGAAGTGGGTGTAGGGGGAATTAGCCAGAATATTGGTGAAATTCTTTACTGGCTAGTATTGTTACTTTTCCTTCCGATTGTTCTTTCAATCTTAGGATTAACAGGCTTACTGATTCCAGTTCAAAATATGGTAAATGATGCTGTAGCATTCTTACCAAATATCTTTATTGCTGGTGTTATCGTTTTTGTTGGTTATATCTTGGCAAAAATTGTACGCGGTATTGTTGAAGGATTAATTAATAGCTTAGGTGTGCAATCTCAAGCGGAAAAAATTGGTCTTTTCAAAAATTCAAATGTAGGCAAATTTTTAGGTTCATTTGTTTTTGCCATCATTATTATTACGACATTGATTGTAGCATTTGAAGCTTTAGGTATTGAGACTATTTCTCAACCAGCAACAGCAATGCTCAATGAAATTTTACAAGCTATTCCAAACATTATTGCGGCTGGTTTAATTTTACTGGTTGCTTATATTGTTTCACGTTTTGTTGGTCGCTTGGTTGCTGAGTTAATTGCAGGAACTGGTGTTGATGAAATTCCTGCAAAATTAGATGTACAACGCTTTTTAGGTCAAACTAAAGTTTCTAATGCCGTTGGTTGGCTAATCGTGTTCTTTACCATGTTGTTTGCAGTTTCTGAAGCTGCTGACCGTCTTGGTTTCGATCAGATTAGTGGTCTAATCGCAATGTTTATCCATTTCGGTGCAAACATTCTATTGGGCGCTGTAATCTTGGTGATTGGTTTCTGGCTTGCAAATGTTGTGGCGAACGTTGTTCAACGCGGTGAATATAATAGTTCGCGTTGGTTAGGTAGTTTGGTTCGTGTCTTGATTATTGGTTTAGTCCTTGCACTTGGTTTAAGAGCGATGGGTATTGCCGATTCGATCGTAAACCTTGCTTTCGGCTTAACGCTAGGCGCAGTTGCAGTTGCTTTCGCTCTTGCATTTGGTTTGGGTGGTCGTCAACCAGCAGAAAGACTTTTATCTGATTTACTGGATAAAGCTAAGAAAGAGGCAAATCAACCAAATCCTTTATATCAACCGCCTACTACTAATAATACAACAGGTAGTTCGTCTACGGCTTCAACTCCGTCAACGACTACAACTGCACCATCAACAACAGTTTCATCTGATGCAAAACCAGCTGATTCTGCACAAGTAAATCCATCACAACCACCAGTAAATAAACCATTTGGTTCTACTGGCGAAAATGATGAAATTTAGTAGGTGTAACTAATTTTCAGATAAACAGTACAAAAAATCTTTGATTTTTGTGATAAGTTCGACCACTCTATATTGAGTGGTCGTTCTGTCTTTGACAGCTATAAAAACAAATAAGTGAGGAAAATACGATGAAAAAACCTGGTCGTTTTTTAGCACCTGTTGTAATTGCTGGGATTACCGTTGGTTTTTTAGCAAGTGCTTATAAATTTGTATTTAGCAAATCCGAATCATCAAAACAGACAACAAGCCATAAGCATGATTCTGAAAAATCATCCAATGATTCGAAAGCATCAAATTAGCTTATTCATCATTTAAACATATTGTGCTGCTGCATAAGCCGAAGACCAAGCCCATTGGAAGTTATAGCCTCCTAAGTGGCCAGTCACATCAAGTACTTCTCCAATAAAGAATAGTCCTTTCTGCTTTTTGCTTTCGAGTGTTTTAGATGAAACTTCAGTTGTATCAATTCCACCTAAGGTAACTTCAGCAGTACGATATCCTTCTGTGCCTGATGGTTTAACAGTAAAACCATGTAGCTGCTCGGCAATATGCTCTAGCTGTGCATCACTGATATTACCAATGGCTGTCTCGCTTTGCTCTGGCCATATAAGTTGTTGTAACTCTTGTACAATACTTTTTGCCGTAAATTCGTTCAGAAGAGTACGCAGTAAAACTTTAGGTTGGGCTTTCTTTTTATCTTTTAAATAAGTTGCTAAATCTTGGCTCGGGAAAAAGTCGATTTTAAAACTTTCACCTGTATTCCAATAGTTTGAAAGCTGTAAAGAACTTGGACCACTCAAACCACGATGCGTAAATAATAATGCTTCAGTAAAGCTATTCTTCGAGTTAGTTAGAGTCACATCTAAAGCATTACCACTTAGGCGTGTAGTGACTTCTTTAATATGATCCGAAAAAGTAAATGGTACTAAACCAGCACGGGTTGGGAAAACTGTATGTCCAAATTTTTGTGCTAATTCATAGCCAAAACTAGAGCCACCTAAAGTTGGGATGGATAATCCACCTGTAGCAACCACTAATGATTCACAGCTAAAACGGCCCTGATTGGTGTGTACTGAAAAACCACCTTGTTCTAATGGATCGACTTGTCCAACCTCACAATGGGTCTGGATTTCGACATTGTTTGTTTTATTACACTCACTCACCAACATCTCTAAAATTTCTTTAGCGCCGTTTAGCGTAAATAATTGCCCGTGTTTACGTTCTTCATAGGCAATTCCATAATCACAGACCAGACCAATAAAGTCCCAGTTGCTATAGCGTGATAGGGCAGAAATAACAAAGTGCGGATTATGAGAAATATAGTTTTCAGGTTCTACATAGAGGTTGGTAAAGTTACATTTCCCACCGCCTGACATTAAAATCTTTTTACCAATTTTATTGGCTTTTTCTAAAATTAAGACCGAACGTCCCCGTTTAGCAGCATGTGCAGCCAACATGAGTCCAGAAGCACCTGCACCTAAGACAATGACATCGACATGACTGTTAGACATAAGAAGTTCTCGATTAATCTTGAAAATTAAAAAGGGGCATATACTATCATGCCAGCACTTACTCATGCTAAGGACATTTATACAGGTAAGGGATAAGGCCTTCTAAAAGCGGGTGAGTTATGCGTGAGGTCTATTTCTAATATCGGCTTGTAAACCACCGGAATGAATTGCCAAAATACGAGTATTCTCTGGAAAATAATTGTTTTTTATAAGATCAAACAGACCAAACATCATTTTTCCGGTATAAATCGGTTCAAGGGGGACGGCATATTGTTCTTCAAAATTTTCAATAAATGCGAATAGTTCAGGTGAGGTTTTCGCATAACCGCCCCAGCAGTATACATCTGTCAAAGACCAATTTTGTTTTTTAGTCCATTGCCTAATCTCTTGTTGTAAGAAATTACCTTTTAAAGCCGAAAATCCTAAGACTTTCTGATGTGCTGCACTTCTTTCAATCAGACCTGAAATCGTTCCGCCAGTTCCGACTGCACAGCAAATCACATCATATTGCTCTAAATCATATTGGCTCAGGATTTCCTGACAACCTTGAACTGCCAGTTCATTGGAACCACCTTCGGGAATGATATAGGTCTGCGGAAATTGTTGCTGTAATTGTTTAAGGTAAGTTGCTTCATCTCGTAAGCGATATTCATGGCGAGAGACAAAATGTAGCTGCATTCCTAAACTTTGAGCTTTTGCCAAGGTGGGATTAAGTGATTTACCAGCTAACTCTTCACCACGAATAATTCCTATACTTTTTAAACCAAAAAGATGAGCTGCATAAGCTGTTGCAGCAATATGATTTGAGTAAGCCCCACCAAAAGTCAAAATGCTTGATAAACCTTGTTCTTTTGCAGCAAGCAAATTGTATTTTAATTTGAAAAACTTATTACCCGAAATTTGAGGATGAACTAAATCTAAACGTTTAATGTCGAGATGAACAGGGAAGGATAGTTCAACGTGCTGATAGGAGATAGGTTGGGCAATGTGATCAAACATTAGAAATTGAGAAAAATAATGATTGATCACATTGTAGCTTTTTTAAAGAGGTTTTTAAAAAGCTGATTAAGAGCTTGTGTCGACAGAAGTAATCACTGACATACCAGGGCGTAAGTGTTCCATTCCTTCCTGATTTGGGTCAATAGTAATACGCACGGCAATCCGTTGAACGACTTTGGTAAAGTTTCCTGTTGCATTATCCGGTTTTAGTACACTGAACTCGGAACCCGCGGCCGGAGAGATTTGTTCAACATGACCTGTAAATTTTTTATGTTTCATTGCATCGACTGTAAACCACGCTTTTTGTCCAATTCGCATATTGGCAATTTGGGTTTCTTTAAAGTTGGCAATCACCCAAGTTTGCTGTGGAATCAGATAGAGTAACTGTGATCCTGCGGCCACATATTGCCCAACACGAGGGTTTACTTCACCAAGTTGTCCATCCATTGGAGCAACAATAACACTATAGTCTTTGGTGGTTTGAGCTTGGTCTAACTGTGCTTTAGCACTGGAAACTTGTGCTTCTAAGCCTGCTTCTGCGACTTGAGCTGTTTTAAGTGCTTCTTTGGCAACTAGAACATTGGCCTCTGCCTGTTTAAGGGCTGCAAGATTATTTTCGGCATCAGCAGCGGCTTTATCTTGCTCAGATTTAGAAGCTGCTCCACTATTCCCTAGCTGTTGATAGCGTCTAAGCTGTGCTAAAGAAAGTTCATATTGAGCCCTGACTTGTTCTACTTTAGCCTGCGCAGCCACAATATCTGCTTGTTTTTGAGCAATTGACTGAGTTTGATTGGCTAAAGTATTTTTGGCCTGTTCTACCCCCGAAGCCGCTTGTGCTACTTTTTGGTCATAAGTGGTGGCATCAATATGCATTAATACTTGACCCTTTTTAACATGGTCAAAGTCTTTCACTAATACATCTTTAACGTAGCCATTAATTTGCGACGATAAAATGGTAGTTTTACCTTTGACATAACTATTGTCAGTTTGCTGCACACTCGTGGCAAAAGGCCCAATTCTCCATGCCCACAAAATCACTAAAATACCGATAATAAGCACACCCAACATCCATAATAGGGTTGAGCGTTTTGTCGGAATCAGTTTACTTGCAGGTGCAGGTGCAGGTGCAGGTGCAGGTGTTGGCTCATTATTAGATGTTTGAGCAGGCGTTTGTTCCGGTTTATTTTGATCATCTGACATATATCAATCTCAATTTCTATTTCATCAATAACAAAAGCCGTTAAGGGCGGCTAATTCCTCTGCGTTGTAGGTATTTACTACGTGCAATATTAAATCCGCCCCATAAGAGTAAGGCGACGGCAAAAATACCGTTTAATGCAATCACATCATTGTAGGCACGGACCTGAGCTTCACGAGTAACCACTTGATTAAGTGAGCGCATAGACTGAGCTGTTTGTAATGCGGGGTCATTTGTTGTGATGGCTGCACTACGTTGATAGGTAGAAAGCCTTTGAGCAACTAATGGGTCGGCTTGTTCCAAATCTTTAATAATCTCGACTTGATAGTTTTGTGTACGATGTTGTTGATAGGTCGAGAAAAAAGATGAGCCAACAAGGCCACCAAATGTTTGGGTTGCAGAGAATAAGACAATAAAAGTCACTACATACGAAGGACCTTTAGCCAAAGTTTGCGCAAATCCAATTAGAAGTAAAGGACCGATAAACAGGCCGCCGGCAAAGCCTACTAAAAACTGGCTTGCAAAGAAGTTTGAAGGCCGTACATCGCTCGTAAGGTGATAATCTAGTCCACAGGCAATGAGAATCAAAAACTCTGCAAAAAGTAAGTGAAAAATAATTCGTTCACGCGAGAAAGTAAGCGCACTAAATAGAGTTCCGCTTAAAATCCCCACCAATATGACCACATAGAGTGGAACAAATTGGTCTGGACCCATTCCCATAGTTTTTAGGAAGTTAACGGCTGCATAGCTTTGTTCTGACATTAAAAGTCGAATGGCAAAAGCACCAAAGATAAAGCGTAGGGTTGAGGAGGTGCCTAACCAACGTGTCATAATTAATGGATTGGCACGATAATGTTCATAGAGCAAACCTAAAACAACTAAGCTAAAACCTGCAATTAATACATAAGCAAGCCATTCACTGTTAAACCACCATAAGATTGGGCCTTGTGTCAGCACAATACATAGACATGCAAAACCTGGCGCCAGTAAAGCAAAGGTGAAGAAATCCTGTTTTTCGAAAACATAGATTCGTAAGCTACGTGGTAATTTCAAAGAAACCACCATTGCTAAACAACAAAGTGCTAAGCCGAGTTCAAAGGTGTAAAGAACAGACCAACTATCTGTGCTCACTAGAAAAGGGGAAATAATCCAGGCGAGCGGTACACCTAACTGCTGAAAACCAAAGGCAATATATATACCTTTTGCCATGTCGGCTTTTTTAAAAGCTTGCATGGTGTAATACATACCTAAAGAGCTGAGTGGTGCGCCAGCTAAACCTGCTACAACCCGAGCGAACAAGGCCATTTCATAGGTATGCACAAAAATGTGCAAAACCAGCACGGCAATAAAAATAACAAGTCCTATTTCTGAAAAGACTCTCAGACCATATTGTTGCCTAGCTTTAAACAAAATCAGATTCGAACTGACATTGGCCATTACATAAGCAGCAGGAAGCCAAGCGGCTTCAGAAGGCGTCAGGCCATACTCACCTTGAATTAAGGGTAAATTTGCCGTAATGAAACCATTACTTAAGCTTGCTGAAATAGCGACAAACAGACCAATAAAAAAATAAAGAAATCGCTTAGGTACAGAATGCGCAATCGCTGCTGGCGAACCAGGTAAAGTCGGTTGTTCTTCTGGTGTCCAATCAGGTGGCGTTTCTAAATAACGAGGCGTTTTACTCATTCTATCCCTCGAATTTTTTGTACTTGAATACCATGAAATAGTAATTCAATTGCTCGTTTCGCTAAGCGGGTCTGTTCTTCAGGTTCATGTCCTTGAAATGAAGAACCCAACATTGCTGTGACCATTGCATAGTCATCAGCAGTTAGATCAGCTCGGCACAGTTTTTGTTCTATTGCATTTTCAATCAGTGGCTTAAGTGCATTATTCCGCCGTTCATAAATTTTTAGCATAATTGGATCTTGTCGATCAATCACTCTCCAAAAATCTTGCAAAATTGCGAGCTTGGGAAGTTGTGCAATATGTCCTTCAATTAAACGAAATAAACCATCTTCGAATTGTTGAAAATGAGCTGCTTTTTGCTCTAGCTGTGTAATCGCACGCTCTAAAAGGGCGCTAATTAAAGCCTTTCGGTCACAAAAGTTGCGATAGAACGTCGCTCTACCTACACCTGCATGGTCAATCACGACTTGTAGAGGGACATTAATACCATGAATACGAAAGCATTCCTCGGCTGCATTGAGTAATTCATCCCGATTATGGGCTGCAATTTTTTGACGTTTACTCATGTCACTGATTTGGGAGGTTTAAAGATGATATATTTAACGGACATTTTTGTCCGTTGTGAATAGCTAAATTGTAAAAACATGAAAATTCAATTTTTATAATTTATCTCTTTTCCATTTTTATATGTGTCATAAAAAGCTGCTAGAATATCGCGCAATTGCATGATGCTAGGTCAATACAATGTTTGAGTCCCTTATTCCTCTTTTTTCAATTGCGATGGCATTGATGCTTGGAGCAATAAGTCCTGGGCCAAGCTTTATTTATGTAGCGCAAAATTCAATATCTAAATCACGTAAACATGGCTTATTTACGGCTTTAGGAACGGGCACAGGTGCAGCTCTTTTTGGCTTTTTAGCGGTTATGGGGTTACAGGCAGTTTTATTGGCAGTGCCTTCAGCTTATCTAATTTTAAAAATTGGTGGTGGGCTGTATTTGCTTTGGCTTGCTTTTAAAATTATTAAACATGCCAAAGAACCAATTGCCATGGAAAATGATGCCAAATCGAAGATGACTTATAAACAAGCCTACCGATATGGTTTGATTACTCAGTTAAGTAATCCGAAAATTGCTGTTGTACTAGCGAGTGTTTTTACTGCTTTACTCCCAAAAGAAATTCCAAATTATTACTACGTCGCATTACCGCTCATTTGTTTTATGATTGATGCAGGTTGGTACTCATGTGTAGCAATGCTTTTATCTTCAGAGAAGCCGCGAAAAATGTATTTAAAAGCAAAAACAGGTGTTGACCGAGTGGCTGGAAGCATTGTTAGTGTATTGGGCTTAAAGTTAATCTTCTTCAAATGATAAATCTTTAATTAAAATATCTAAAAAATATAAAGCCAGCTCTTTATAGTCTGGCTTTATTTTTGCGCAAAATATATACAAATTGAAATATCTTTTTTAGCACTTAAATATTTAAAAAGTGGTAACTTAATTAATAAAACAAAAAGAAATGAGGATCACGTTATGAAAAAACTAATGGTGAGCATTTCGGTTGTTTTTTTCATCTTAACTACAGGATGTGAGATGAGAACAACAAGTAAACAGCAACCTTCAAATGAACGGGCGATGAGTATTGCTGGTTCTCCGGTTTATGAAAAAGACTACAAAATTCCCGATTTACAAGTCAATAATCATGAGCAATCTAATTATTAATTGATGGATAGAATGTCTCACATATAGTACTTTAAATGTACTCAGTGCAGATAAGCCTGCTTATTTTAAAAAGTAGGTTAGAAATAAAAAAAAACTCCCAATTTAGGGAGCTTTTTTTTATATGTAGGCGGATTAAGAAACTTTATCGCCAGGTTTTGCACCGCTATCTGGTGAAATAATGAAAATGCCTTCACCATTTCCGGCAGCAAGGACCATACCGTTTGAAACACCAAAACGCATTTTACGTGGTGCAAGGTTAGCCACCATCACGACCAATTTACCTTTTAGGTCTTCTGGCGCATATTGACTACGAATACCACTAAATACATTACGTGGTTCAGCTTCACCTACGTCTAAAGTAAGTTGAAGTAATTTATCTGAACCCTCAACTGTACCTGCCTCAACGACCTGAGCAACACGTAAGTCAACTTTTAAGAAATCTTCAATACCGATAATTTCAGCTTCACCCACTGCTGGAGTAGGAGCTGCTTTTTTCTCGGCAGATTTCTCTTTTTTCGCCGCTTTAGTTGCTTGTGGCGCAGGAGTACCTAAAGACTCTTTAGAAGCATCGACCATGGCTGCAACAGCTTTTGGATCAACACGTTGCATAAGAGGCTGGAACTGCGCAATCTCATGGCTTACAAGAATTTGTTTACGTGACTCGAAATCAAAGCTTTCAAGTTTTAAGAAATCTTGAACTTGCTGAGCTAAAGTTGGCAGAACTGGGGCTAAGTACACTGCTAATTGACGGAATAAGTTGATACCGACAGAGCATACATCAAGAACTTGTTGTTCTTGACCTTCTTGTTTAGCAAGAGCCCAAGGTTTTTTCTCATCAATATATTGGTTTGCGCGGTCAGCAAGCGCCATAATTTCACGGATTGCCGTAGAGAATTCACGCGCTTCATATGCAGCAGCAATTGAATCACCAGCATCAATAAAGCTTTGTACTAAGTCAGATTCAGCACATGTACTTGATAGCGTATTGTTAAAGCTGCTGTTAATGAACTTAGCACAGCGACTAGCAATATTAACTACTTTACCGACTAAATCTGAATTTACTTTCTGAACAAAGTCATCAAGGTTCAAGTCAGAGTCTTCAACTTTATCTGAAAGTTTAGAAGCAAAGTAATAGCGTAAATACTCTGGGTTTAGATGTTGTAAGTACGTCTCGGCTTTAATAAAAGTACCGCGAGACTTAGACATTTTTTGTCCATTTACAGTCAAGAAACCATTTACGAATAAGCCTGTTGGAGTGCGATAGTTCGCCCCTTCAAGCATCGCAGGCCAGAATAAAGCATGGAAGTAAACAATGTCTTTACCAATAAAGTGGTAAACCTCATTTTGACTATCTTTCTTCCAGAAATCATCAAAGTTCAAGTCTGGGCGCTTAGTTTTGATGTAGTTTTCAAAACTAGACATATAACCGATTGGGGCATCTACCCACACATAGAAATATTTATTTGGCGCATCCGGAATTTCAAAACCAAAATAAGGAGCATCACGAGAAATATCCCAGTCTGCTAAACCTGCTTCAAACCATTCATCTAATTTGTTAGCAATTGAAAGAGGTAAGCGACCTTCATCGCGGGTCCATTTTTGCAAATATTCAGCAAAGTTTGGGAGCTTGAAGAAATAGTGATCTGATGATTTTTCAACTGGCGTTGCACCACTTAAAGTCGAACGCGGATTGAGTAACTCAGTCGCATTATAAGTTGTACCACACACTTCACATGAGTCGCCGTATTGATCTTCTGACTTACATTTTGGACAGGTACCCTTAATGAAACGGTCAGACAAGAACATACCTTTTTCCGGATCAAATAATTGAGTTACAGGTCGAACTGCAATATTTCCGGCTTCACGGTTTTTAATATAGATATCTGTTGAACGAGCTTTATTTGCATCACTATGAGTTGAATCATAATGATCGAAATGTACGCCAAAACCGTCAAAGTCACGGATGTGTTCTTTTTGAACATTCGCGATTTGCTCTTCTGGGCTAATACCATTTGCTTCAGCACGTAGCATAATTGCTGTACCGTGAGCATCATCCGCACATACATAAGTCACGTCATGACCCATTGCCCGCATGGCACGAACCCAGATGTCTGCCTGGATATAACCGAGTAAATGACCCATATGAATTGGACCATTGGCATAAGGGAGGGCATTGGTGACTAAAATTTTACGCACGGATCTCATTCTCTCATTCGTATTTATAAGGTGGAAGATTTTAACTGATGCAGGAAGATAAGCAAAGATTAATAATCTTTGACTAAATATAAGAGGTATCTACAAAAATGGACTTAAAGACAGAAGGTATTTCTCTTTAGAACAGATAAACAAATCAAAAAATATTTGAATCTTCCTGTATTGTCTTTGTTTCAAATTGCAGTTACGGTCAGAAAATAAGCCATAACGATGTATAACTAATAACTTATTCAGGTAATTTTTTTAATTAACGATGAGGATAACAACGATGACTACTGAAAATAAATTAGATGAATTAAAGGCAAAAGCGGCTGATGCAAAAGTACAAGGTGAAAAAGCTTTGGACGATTTAAAAGAAAATGTAAAAGAGAAACAAACTGCGGGTAAAGAAGCAGTTGCAGATAAAGTAGATGAGCTAAAGACCAAAGCGGCCGATGCAAAAGTACAAGGTGAAAAAGCCTTGGAAGATTTAAAGGAAAATGTAAAAGAAAAACAAGCTGCTGCAAAAGAGGCAGTTGAAGATAAAGCTAGTGATTTGAAAGGCAAACTTGATGATGCTCAGCATAGCCTGCAAGACAAGTTTGATCATTTACGTACTGAAGCAGCGCATAAACTTGATGATGCTAAAGCCAAAGCTGCAGAATTAAAGGAAGAGGCGGCTACAAAATTTGATGAGTTAAAAACTCAAGCAACTGCGAAATTTGATGAGTTGAAGAAAACAGCTACCGAAAAACTTAATAAATTGAAAAATCATGATTCTGCTGAATAAGCTGATTTAAACTAAAATCCGTACTCCTTACCTAAAAGATGAGTTCTGAAGATAGTAATTATTCATCCCAAGGTGAGCGAGTGCGGAGCAATACTGTTACACTATCTCCATTAAGCTGTAATGATCTGTTTTTGGAGTAAACAATATGTCTTGGCTTTCTTCATTAAAATCCGTTTTTTCACCCGCACAAGAAGTGAAAGAAGAGGAAATCCAAACCGTACTCCAAAATTATTTATTGCCAGATTCAAAAGATGCTTTAAAAGAGCGCATTAGTCAGCTTCAAGTGCAAGGTCGTGTTTTACAACTCACCATTAATACTTTCCCAGACGAAAAAGAATACTTGCAACAAATTCATGATGATTTAGCTGGCGCTTTGCAAAAGTGCGGTATTGAAGAACTTAATTTACATGTAGTTCAACAAAAGCGCCCTACACAAGAGAGTTCGGGTCAAGGTTGTTCATCTAAAGCACCGAAAGAGAATTCGAATTTACCTCCTGTGCTTGATGCTTCACCTAAGTCTGAACGGGATCCAAATAACCCACCAATTCAGAAAGCAGCGCCGCAACAAAGAGATGTGCCACTTCATCCTCGAATCAAGAATGTTATTTTAGTTTCATCAGGTAAAGGTGGTGTTGGTAAATCGACAACTACGGTAAATTTAGCGCTTGCCTTACAAAAAATGGGACTTAAGGTTGGGGTATTAGATGCTGATATCTATGGACCTAGTATCCCGACCATGCTAGGTAATGCTGGTAAAACTCCTCTGATTGAAAGTGAAAATTTTGTGCCTTTAGATGCTTACGGTATGGCAGTACTTTCTATTGGACATCTAACTGGCGATAACAACACACCTGTTGCATGGCGTGGGCCGAAGGCTACAGGCGCTCTAATGCAATTATTTAATCAAACGCTTTGGCCAGATTTAGATGTACTCATGATTGATATGCCGCCGGGTACTGGTGATATTCAGCTGACACTTGCACAGCGTATTCCAGTGACTGGCTCAATCATTGTGACGACCCCACAAAATGTTGCTTTGCTTGATGCGACTAAAGGAATCGAGTTGTTTAATAAAGTTGGTATTCCGGTATTAGGTGTCGTTGAGAACATGTCGACCCACATTTGTTCAAACTGTGGTCATGAAGAGCAAATTTTTGGTATCGGTGGTGGTGATAAGCTTTCCGAGCAATATCATATTCCATTGCTAGGTCGTTTGCCTTTAAATGCTCAAATACGTGAGCATGCGGATCAGGGTAAACCGAGTGTTGTTGCAATGGATGATGCAGCTGATAGTTATATCGATATTGCGAAAGCAGTCTGGCAACAGATTGAAAAAATCCCTCAGCGCACACGAGATGACAAACGAATCTTTTGATTCATCTGACCCGACTTTAAGTCGGGTTTTTATTGGCTGGTTAAAAGAAAAATTTAAATTACTGAATCTAAATAACAAAGCTAAACTTGAAATTGGCATGCAGATTGCTACTTTACGCTTCTTTTTCAAAGAAACAGGTGGAAAATGCAATTTAAGTATAGTTTGGGCGTTATCAGTTTATGTAGCGCTTTATTTTTAGTTGGATGTAATGATGACAACTCATCAGTTTCACAAACACCAACTGTTCAGGAACAAAAACAGAAGTTACAGCCGATTATTATTCAGGGTGCTTTACCCGTAGAGTCGGAAAGAATGGCTTCAAAGTTAGAAAATAAAACTGTTGAAAAAATAGGTGGCTGGACCTTTTGGAAAGGAACCTACAATGGTTATCCAATGATTATTTCTAAAACACGTATGGGGATGAGTAACTCTGCTGCCGCAACCGCTTTGGCAATTGAACGTTATAAACCGATTGCGATTATTAACCAAGGAACAGCAGGGGGCACGATCCTGATCTCCATGTTTATGATATTGTTTTAGGAAAATATGCAACCAATATTGGCGCTTTTAGAACGCCTAAACAGCCATTAGGTGGCGGTTCAAACTCACTAACATGGGTTGAGGCTTTCGACGTTTTACCAACAAAAGAATCTGACTCTGAGCCTATTGCAATTCGCAAATTTGAAGGTGACCAAGAGCTATTAATGGCGGCACATAAAGTACGTTATGACAAAGGTGAAGTGGTTGAAGGGACGATTGGCTCGGCAGATGTTTGGAATAATGAACTTGATCGAATTCAATTTTTCCATGAGCGTTATGGTACCTCAGTTGAAGAAATGGAAGCGGCTTCTGTTGCGCAAATTGCAAGCCAGTTTAATGTTCCGTTTTTAGGAATTCGAATTTTATCTAATAATATTACCAATAACGGGGCTTATGACCCTAGTACAGGAGAAGCTTGCCAAGACTACGTGCTTAACGTAGCTGAAGAATATATGAAATCTAAACTACCAAAATAACAATTTAATTTTAGGCAAGAAGATGAATTCTTATAGAGCGTCTTCTTGTTTTTTATGACCTGTTCTATTTTTCCAGTTTCGAATGACCATCCAACGCCAGAATACCTCAGTCACTATATATAATATGGTTGCAAATACAAACGCTTCGACAATGAGACCTGATATTAAAATTTTAGCGAGGCTCAAATCGATATGACCATGACCAAAATGCGTAATCCAACGTGAAATCTGGTGAAGCACCCCCAAAAGCATTTTCTTATTTATCATATGCACATGATAAATATGTGCACCAAACCAGAAACCAATATACAAAATAGGCGCTAATGTAAGAGGATTGCTAAGCCAAGCAAGCATTAAGCTAATAGGTAAATTAACTTCAAACAGTAAAACTGCCATAACAATAAATACACTATGAAAGGGTATAGGCAGTAAACCGAAAAAAGTCCCTACAAAAACGGCGCGAGTAATAGATTTACGGTTGACATACCAAAGCACAGGATTAAGGGTTTTTTGCCCGAAAATCCTTAAAAATTTCATATTTGAAACTTTCTCTGGAGAAGGAAGCCAAGATTGAAAAAATTGCTTTGCCATAATCATAGGATAGTAGAGCTTAGGGGCTCATATAAACACAAAGAAACAATATATTAATTGAAACTTATTAAAAGCTTAAAAATTAAACTTACTGCGGTAATAATTTATTATAGGCCTTTTTAATGTAAAAATAGATTTAAAATAAAAATACTTATATTACTTAAATACAATTTGGTATGTAATACGCTGTAACTGACTCTATAGTTTTTTAGCTTAGAATTAATAAAATTTTAATAAATTATTGTTTATAAATAATTTTTAAATTTTATTTCTTAAGATATTAAAAAATTGTCTTACAATTAGATTTTGCCTTCTAGAATAATATCTATTAATCTGAGATGACTACATTGTGAGGTCATTCAATGATTTCATGGCTTTTTATTGGCTTGGTTGCCACTATTTTACTTACCCCTGGCCCAACAAATACTTTACTTGCATCATCAGGAGTACAAGTAGGCCTTAAAAAATCTGCTAAATTAATTCCAGCAGAAGTTCTAGGGTATGTGATTTCGATTTCAGCTTGGGGAATGTTAATCGGGAAAGTTTCTGCAACGCTTCCTTTATTACCTCCTATACTTAAATTGCTCAGTGCTTGTTATATTATTTTTTTAGCAATTAAATTATGGCACACGGCAAATCAACAGCTTGAACTAGATCAGCCAACTATTCGCCCACGTGAATTATTTTGTGCAACTTTACTAAATCCTAAGGCATTACTTTTTGCTTCAGCGATTTTCCCTGTTGCAGCGTGGACTAATTTTCATATTTATCTCATTCATATGCTGGCTTATTTAGCTTTAATTACCCCGATTGCCTTATTCTGGATTTTTTTAGGGTCAGTCTTGGCTGCAAATAAAGTACGTTGGTTAAATCAATCAAATTTACAAAGAACAGCCTCGTTGGTTTTAGTTAGTTTCTCAATTCCAATTAGCTATTCTGCTTTATTAAATCTTTAAAAATTTATTCCGGGCTATTCTTAGCGATAAGAGTAGCCGCCATTGTTTTCATAATTGCTTTTTTACGTTAAAGTACGTCGCAATCAATGAAATTACCTTTTGGATAGAAAATACATGGCTATTAAGTCTGATCGTTGGATTCGCGAGATGAGCGAAAAACACGGCATGATTGAACCTTATGCAGAGAATCAAGTCCGTTTTGATAAGAATGGCGAAAAATTGATTTCCTACGGGGTCTCTAGCTATGGTTATGACGTACGCTGTGCCCGCGAATTTAAAGTTTTCACTAACGTACATTCTGCAATCGTTGATCCAAAAAATTTCGATGAAAAAAGTTTTATCGATATTGAGTCTGACGTTTGTATTATTCCGCCTAATTCATTTGCTCTAGCGCGTACAATTGAATATTTCCGTATTCCACGTAATGTTTTGACTGTGTGCCTTGGTAAATCAACTTATGCACGTTGCGGTATTATTGTAAATGTCACTCCTTTAGAGCCAGAATGGGAAGGGCACGTTACTTTAGAATTTTCAAATACCACGAACTTACCTGCGCGTATTTATGCGGGTGAAGGTGTAGCACAAATGCTATTTTTCGAAAGTGATGAAGTATGCGAGACCTCTTATAAAGATCGTGGTGGTAAATACCAAGGCCAAACTGGGGTTACACTTCCTAAGACATAAATTGTTAAAAATAGATGAGCTTTAAAAATGGGTCACTTTAAGTGGCCTATTTTTTATATATACCTTAAAAAGTGACGTTTATCGGAATATTAATAAGGTACGTTTTCTTTTGTAAAAAATGATATAAAATGATCAAGAATTGATTTTTTCTTTGATGTGGATCACACAAATTAAAAAGAAGCGAAATCGTAAATATCGGTATTTTTCTTATGTATTTAGTTTAAGAGTACATTAAAGAAAAAGAAGCCAAATAAAAAGAAATTAGATTATGCCCCCAAGGATACGGAGGTCGGTCATGCGACAGTTTACGTCTCTTCAGGTTGCGATATTAGCACTCGGAAGTTTATGCTTTTCTTCAGCTTATGCTGGTTCTACCTTAGTTCCAATGTCTGATGCTGAGTTGTCAGCTACTCGTGGTCAAGCCTTGATGAGTATGTCCTATATTGCGCCTACCGATGCTGCAAGTAATTCTAATACTAACGGAAACATGGGCTTCTATCGACTTGCTCTAGATGCCCAATTAGAACTGAATGCCAATATTAAAAAATTATAGTTAGGTTGTGGTGGTGTCAATGGAGCAGGGGCCTGTGAGAGGTGGTCCCACATGTTTGAACAACTAAAAGCTTATTTATAAGTGATACTCTG
>ERZ808232.54-NODE-54-length-51766-cov-38.626269_pt1 | contig 51766 bp, 48 predicted proteins | sample MGYA00521281_ERZ808232 | MGnify/ENA primary metagenome ERZ808232 (study PRJEB31515, sample SAMN02941833) | indoor metagenome | biome: House; feature: Kitchen Counter; material: surface | place: USA: Illinois | collected 2012-02-13 ... | reverse complement strand
TTTTGGACGCCGATCCCCCGGCTTAGGGGGTCAATATTGCAGGCCGAATGACAGATGTTTGCCATGTTACTTCTCCTTGCTGTTTCCGAGCCCGCGACCACCGCGACCTCGATGGCGATCTGAAAGCCGAAGGCGATCGACGCCGCACCCTCTTGGGCCGCAGCGCAGCGGAGGATAGCGGTGGGGAGACTTTCTTGCCTCGCGAGGAATGGGCGACGCCCAGGGGAAGAAAGTCTCACTGCCGCCATTGCGGTTTAGGCGATCGAGGCGTAGCCGGCCTTCGGCTAGATCAAGCCAATGAGAGGCAAGGTGCTCGCGCGCGCTGAACAGCATCTCCGAGACGTGCCAGCGAAAGATCGGCCCGGACAAGGAGCTCTGAGCCCCAAGGGAAGAAGGAGAGCGCCTGGCGTGCAGAAAGGCCGCCAACCGTTATCGAGACCGACTGGACCAATGAAAACGCTTAGGCCTCAGGCTTCCCGTCCAGCGACGAGGTCGTCGTCACCCAACCGAAGCGCTCTACCGAGGGCCGCGACTATCTCTCGTTCACGCGCAGCGTCGGTCGTCCTCCGCTCGAGTCCAGCAAGGGACACAAGCAGCGCCATCCGGTCACCCGTCCCTGGCCAGCGATCCCAAGGGCTATCTGAGAGGCGGCTGAGCCGAGCCAACACTGACGCCCTCTCCGAGAGTGGGAGTTGCCAGACTCGATAAACGGGCCCATGCGGTGCCTCCAACGACGACGGCGCCGACCAACGCAAACGCTTCGTGCCATCGCTCTGAGGGAATGCCGATGTGAGCGAGGTTGAGAGCAAGATTGTAGCCAGCCCAAGCCGCGGGAACTGCGAACAGGAGGGCAACGACAAGGCGGATACCGGGAGAACGTGTCACTGAGAAGAGATGCCGCCCCGCCGAAAGTCCGAATGCGGCCGCGACGAAGCCGATGATGATGGCGGTGATCGGACCGATCCCACCTTGATATGCGTACATCGCGGCGGTCATGCTGATGAAAAATGGCAACACGTAAACCGCCAGCGTAAACAATGCCCAACAGGCAGCACCAAGCCCAACAATATTGAGAAGGATTCCAATGATGATCATGGCGGTACGACCCGTAACAATAGTTGCAAGGGTTACGCTTTCCACCACCATCACGGCGCAGTTCTAGGAATAGCTGATCTCGCGGACGTTGGGAATCCATCACGGGTCGCACTGGCCAGCCAAGTCTTAGGGGCGAATAGGCGCAGCGAGCGCGTGTGGCCGGTTCGCTATTGCGTGCAAAGCGGACATTGCCGCTCTGTAGGTCGATGGATCGTGCTTCAACCGCAGATGAGGTGGCGCTTACGCGCCACCATTGCCCAACTTCCAGACGGGGATGCCGAGCTTTCGTGCTTTGTCGGCCAGGTTCTCCTGAATGCCAGTGCCGGGGAAGACGATGACGCCGACGGGGAGCACATCGAGCATCTGGTCGTTGCGCTTGAAAGGTGCCGCCTTGGCATGTTTGGTCCAATCGGGTTTGAAGGCGATTTGCGGAACTTTGCGGTGGTCGGCCCAGCGAGCGGCGATACGCTCGGCGCCCTTTGGCGAACCGCCGTGCAAGAGCACCATGTCTGGATGTTTGGCATGAACCTGATCGAGCTTGTCCCATATCAGGCGGTGATCGTTGCAGTCGAGCCCGCCCGTGAAGGCGATCTTCGGCCCGGCAGGCATTAGCACCTCAGTCTCGGTCCGGCGTCTGGCGGCAAGGAAGTCGCGGCTGTCGATGACTGCCGAGGTCAAGACGCGATGGTTCACCATTGAGCCGCTGCGGGGATGCCAGTGCGATCCGGTATGGCGAACGAAGTGTTCGGCCGCCTGCTCGCGGAAGTATTCGATGCTGTTGCGCCGCTCGATCAGCGTCGTCCCCTCGGCGGTGAGGCGCTCCAGTTCGACCGAGCGTATTTCGGAGCCGTCCTGCTCGCGTTGGCTGCGTTTTTGCGCTTTCTCGTTCTCGTCGAGTTCGCGCTCGATGCGCTCGTGGGCGCGGTGGAAGAGATTGACGGTCGACCATAAGAGGTCCTTGAGGTCGGGCTCGAGACGAGTGTCGCTCAGGCTCACGATAAGGGCGTCAAAGATATCGGCGACGGCGGCCGCGACGATGTGGGCTTCCGGCAGCGGTCTCGGGTCGGGTTCGTCCTGGAAGGGGCGGTAGCCGTGGAGTTGGAGCTCGGTGAGGACGTGATCGATCGGAGATGAGGCGTGCGGCAACTCGTGGTCTGCCTCGTTGTGCTCGGTCGTCATGGTGATTTCCCTTGGTCGGATCGGCCGCGCCCATCGCGGCCTTCGTGGCGACGAAAGGCGGCGGGCGGACCGGACCTGCACCGCGGAGCGTAGCGACAGCGACCGTAGCGAAGCGAAGGATGCCGGGAGCCGGCTATTTTGTCTCGCGATGTAAAGCGCCGCCTTGGCGACGCGACGGAAAATAGTCGGCTCCCGGCATTGCGTGGCCGGACCGCTTGCCGCAGGGTCGCCCTCTCAAGAAGGCCGTGGGCTCGGCCCTCTCCGGCAAGAGGAGAGGCCCCGGGATTGACGGCGCCTCGTCAGGCCGGCGTGTTGGCCTCGTCAGCCGCTCCGGTCCAAATGCTCGTGCTCAAGAATCGGATCACGTCTTCAGGGGCGAGCTGGGGTCGCAAAGCTGCATGCAGCGCGCTGGTATTGAAGTTCCGCAGATCCTCGTTAAAATCGCCCCACTGCGGCGACAGCACCATCGCCTCAATCCCGGCTGACCGCGCCCGGTCGAACAGTCCCGTCACTGCACCCTCGCCCGCGGGATCGTTGTCACGGACGACATAGAGCCGACGCAGTGATGCCGGGAACAGGATGGCTCCGAGATGCGCTGCCGATAGCGCTGCAGCCATCGCCATGGTGGGCGCGATACAGCGGAGTGACAGCATTGTCTCGATGCCCTCGCCCGCGGCCATCACGTCGTTAGCTCGGCCGAAGCGAACTGCGTTCCCAAGAAGGTGGCCCATCGCCCGACGTGGAGTATCGACTGGCGCCTTGTCGCGCCCTGATGGATCGAGCCAGGTGCGGTGCGCGCCGGTGATATGCCCCTGGAGGTCGGTCACGGCAGCGATCATTGCGGGCCAGGTTTCGGTCGGGGCGTCTACCTCGGGACGGTAGTAACAGCGCGGATGGAATCGCAGGCTGTCGATGCCGTCCAAGTCGGTGATGCCGCGTCGACGTAGATAGGTTTCCACGACAGTGCCGGTAATTGGCCTCGACATGGAGAAGAGCCGACGCGCTGATTCCGGTGAGCCGGTCGGTACCGGTGACAAATGCGGTCGATAATCCGCTCCCCGCTCGAATCGCGGCAGTTTCAAGAAGCGTCTTGCCTCCTCAGCAACATCGTGGAAATCGACGAGGCCGCAACTCACCCTGATAACGTCGAGTAGGTCGCCGTGCTCGCCCGTTGCCGCGTCGGTCCATTTGCCCGCCGGGCGGCCGCCCGCGTCGACGCCCTTCAGGCGGACAAACATCGATCGACCCGCCGTGTTTCGGACGTCGCCGACCTGCCAGTAATTGCCGACGCGACGCCCGTTGGAGAGATAATGACGGCACACCGCCTCGGCCTCGCGCGCAAGGCGGTGTGCCAGTTCTGCCGCATTGCGTGGCATGTCATGCCGCCGTGCGGTCGGCGACGCGCGTAATCGGATAGCGCTCCAGAACCTTGGCGAGGATCGCAGGGCCGGTCCCATCGATCGGGACAAAGAAGCGCAGCTTCCACGAAATAATCTCGCTGAACAGACCGTAGGCGCGCAGTCGATCCCGCATCGGCTCTGAGAAACCGGTCAATTCGATCCGGTTCGCACCCATTACGCGGACGCGCCGGAGCTGAAGTCCCTCGGCAAGATCGAGAACGGTCTTGCCATCGATCATGGCGGTGAAAGCAGCGTCCGGCGAAAGACTCGATGACCCGACGTCCAGCGCAGTGGCTACCCACGCAGGTGACACCTTGCGGCCGATGATGCGCTCGCCGGCGTCGGTTTGCAGACGATAGACTCGCGTCGACTCGTTCGGCAGACGCTTCCAGATCGGCAACAGCAAACCAGCGACGATGTGGATCTCGCTATCGGTGAATTCCGGAACTTCGGCGACTTCGGCCTGCCAAATACGGGCGAAGGTGTCCCGGTCGGTCTCCTCCCAGTGGGTCTGGGGCATCATTGCCAGCGACACAGTGTGGTGATCCATCGGGCGGATGAGGCGGACCCGGCGTTCGACTTCGCCATCGTCCAGCATCAGACTTCGGGCCGGGACCTGCACGGCGGCGCGGCCCGATTGGCCGTTGACCAGAAGAACCGCGCGGGGATCGGAGATGCGATCGAGCGCCTCATTGAGCGTAACCGGACGGTTACGTTCGCGTTGGACAACGGTCAGCAGCCGTGTCTCGGCGGACGTGCCGGGATGGCTGTAAATCGTCTGCCGGCTGGAGACCACAAAACTCTCGGCCTTCAACGTCTCCAATCCAACATCATAGGTACCGGACGCAACTGCGCCCTCGATCCGAGCGGTCAGCAGTTGCTCGAACGCAGTGAACAGGATGTTCTGAAGATCGATGGTCAACGCCAGCAGGCGGTTCAGGAATGTCGTGATCGGCGGCAACTCATCCCGAATCCCATTCAGATCGGTGAGCTTCAGCCCGGTCGAGTCTTCGAACGCTTGAAGCGAACAATCCCTGACCTTGCCGGCGACCAGCAGGACGTAGAGCTGACGCAACGCATCGCGTGCGTAGTGACTTTCGAGATTGTCTTCGGGGCGGAACAGGCCTTGTCCACCGGTCTGGCGCTGGCCCTTGGTAATGGCGCCCAACGTGTCGAGACGCCGCGCAATAGTTGAGAGAAACCGTTTTTCAGCCTTCACATTGGTGGCGATGGGTCGAAACAGGGGCGGCTGCGCCTGGTTGGTGCGGTTGGTGCGGCCCAATCCCTGGATGGCGGCATCCGCCTTCCATCCGGCTTCGAGCAAGTAATGCACGCGCAACCTTCGATTCTTCGCCGACAGTTCGGCATGATAGGAGCGGCCGGTGCCGCCTGCGTCCGAGAAGACGAGGATGCGTTTGACGTCGTCCATGAAGGCTTGGGTTTCGCCAAGGTTGGCGGAGCCGACGCGGTTCTCGACGACCAATCGATCGACCCCATCACCCCCTCGCTTGCGAACGATCCTGCGAGAGCGGCCCGTCACCTCGGCCACGATGTCAGTACCAAACCGCTGCACGATCTGATCGAGGGCGCCATGAACCGGCGTCAACGACGCCAGCTTCTCGATCAAGTGGTCCCGACGCGCGACGGCGTCCCGGCATTGCACCGGTTGGCCATCCCGGAAGGCCGGACGCGATAACAGGTTACCTTCGCTATCGGTAAACGGCTCGTAGAGTTGAGTCGGGAAGCTGTGCGCCAAATAATCCAGCACATATTCGCGCGGTGTGATGTCGACCTGAACGTCGCCCCATTCCTCGGTCGGGATCTCGGCAAGCCGGCGTTCCATCAACGCCTCACCGGTCGAGACGATCTGGATCACAGCGGCATGACCGTCCCTCAGATCGCGCTCAACGGACGCGATGAGCGATGGCGTCTTCATCGCCGTAATGAGATGGTTGAAGAAGCGCTGTTTCGCCGATTCAAAAGCCGATCTGGCCGCGGATTTTGCCTGCGCGTTCAGTGTTCCCGTCGCGCCGATAATGTTGGCCGCTCGCATCGCCGCATCGAGATTGTTATGGATGATCGAGAATGCGCCGGCATAAGCGTCATAGATGCGGATTTGCTCCACGGTGAGCTGATGTTCGATCAGCTCATATTCCATGCCTTCATAGGACAGCGACCGCGCCGCGTAGAGACCGAGCGCCTTGAGGTCGCGCGCCAGCACCTCCATCGCCGCGACGCCTCCCGCCTCGATTGCCTCCACGAACTCGTTGCGCGTCGCAAACGGAAAGTCCTCGCCGCCCCAGAGCCCGAGACGCTGGGCGTAGGCGAGGTTGTGAACCGTGGTGGCCCCGGTTGCAGAAACATAGACGATACGGGCGTTCGGCAGGGCATGCTGAAGGCGAAGCCCCGCGCGGCCCTGCTGCGACGCAGCCTGATCGCCGCGTTCACCTTTTCCGCCCGCGGCGTTCTGCATCGCGTGAGACTCGTCGAAGATGATGACACCGTCGAAATCGGCGCCCACCCATTCCACGATCTGTTTGACCCGCGAAACCTTCTCATCACGCGCGTCGGAGCGCAGCGTGGCATAGGTGGTGAAAAGGACGCCTTGCTCCAGGCGGATCGGCATGCCCTGGCGAAAACGCGACAACGGCGTCACCAGCAGCCGTTCCATGCCGAGCGCCGACCAGTCGCGCTGGGAGTCCTCGATCAATTTGTCGGACTTGCTGATCCAGACGGCGCGGCGGCGGCCCTTCAGCCAATTGTCGAGCAGGATGCCTGCGACCTGACGGCCCTTGCCTGCCCCCGTACCGTCGCCGAGAAACCAGCCACGCCGGAATTGCACGGCGCCCTCCGCACCATCGCGCGCGGCGCAGACGAAGTCATACGTCTCGTCAACACTCCATGATCCCGCAAGGAACTGGGAGTGGGCTTCTCCGGCATAGATGACGGATTCAAGCTGCGCATCGGACAGCAAACCGTTGGTGATGATTTCAGCCGGAAGGTGCGGCCGATAGGACGGGACCGGCGGCGCCACCGACGCCATCGCGGCCGACTGGACCAGCCTGGTCGGATGTGACTGAGAGCCGGGAATACGGATCGACTGAAGTGCGTATTCCTCGTAAAGCGCCTCGGTGATCCGGCCACCCTCAGCCGGTGTCCAAGCAACGGCCTCATAGGCGAGTTCAACGGCTCGGAGATCCGATGTCGGCGCCGCGATGGTGGACGGGCGCATAGCGCAGGCGCGGACTGTCCGCGGAATGACCGGACGTGCCTTGGCCGGAGCAGCAACAGCCGTAGCGATCGGTAACCGTGCTGGAACGCGTTCCGTAACCCAGCCGAGCAATGTGGCAGTATCCGGCGCCATGCCAGGCGACGGCGGGAACGCTGTCGCATCGTCCGCAGGCAACCGGTCTATGACGGTCAGCCGCGTCTCGACAGCAGTGCCGTGCTTGGCGAAGACCGCGCCAGCAATGGCGGCGCTGAAGACAACGCGCCCGCGTTCCTGCAATCGGACGAAAGCATCCCGCCAGACCGGATTGTCCGCGGAACAACGCGCCCCGGTGATTGCGACCAGCCGGCCGCCTTCGGGGAGCCGCGTCAGGGCTGACGCGATGTGCCGCATGGCGGTGTCGGCCACGCGGCGATCGACGTTGGTGATGGCCGAGAATGGCGGGTTCATCAGCACGACGCTCGGAGTGATACCGGTGCCGAGATGATCGTCGATATGCGCGGCATCGAAGCGCGTAGCAATGATCCGGGGAAAGAGGAGCGAAAGAAGCTCCGCGCGGGTGTCGGCGAGTTCGTTGAGAACGAGCGACGCGCCCGACAACTCAGCCAGGACGGCCAGTAGACCGGTCCCTGCCGAAGGCTCCAGCACGATGTCATCAGGGGTGATCGCGGCAGCGGTGCTGACCGCGAGCCCAAGCACGATAGGTGTGCTGAACTGCTGAAGCGCCTCGCTCTCTTCGGAGCGGCGGGTGTGAGTGGGAAGAAGGCTGGCGATCTTGGCCAGCATCGGCAGCATCGCGGCGGGTGAAGCGGCCCGCGCGCGCATAGCCGGACCGAACTTGCGAAGGAACAGGACCGTGGCTGCTTCACAGGCGTCGTAAGCCGTCTTCCAGTCCCATCCGCCGTCGATATCGGAGGCACCAAAGGCGTTTTTCATCGCCGCGCGCAACGCGGGCGCGTCGATGCGCTGCCCGCGCTCGAGATGCAGATGAAGATGTTGCGCGGCCACGGCGATCGCGCCGGCCTTCGCCACAGAACTGGACACAACGGAAAGCGGCGCAGCCGCAACAGCGGTCACGGAGGTGGAAGTCGGTGTCATCTGGATAACCTCGAAAGAGCCGGGAAGGATTGAGCCGCCGGGCGCTCTCTCTTGACCGCGCCGGCTCAAATCCTTGCCGGCCACCCTCTTCCTCTCCAGGGCCGGTGTTCGCAGTGGACATGGCTTGCGGGGCGACTGAGGCCGCCCCGCAAGCGCAGATCACTCTGCAGCAATGATCTGCGGCTGCTCCTCTTCGGCATCAGCCGCCGCTTCATCCTCGGCCGCTGCGAGGAATTCGGGTAACCCCTCCGCTTCCCCATCGGTGTCTTGCCCCATGGCATCGATCTCCACGAGACGGAGCGGCTCGGGCAGCCAACCCGTACCATCGAGCAACCGCTCGGCCTCGCGGGCCATGTCGCCCTTCTTGAGGTGGTCGATGAGCTGCACCGATTGCTCGCCCTTGGCCTCGCGCACCGCTTCGAGGATGCGGGGCTTGGTGACGCGGCCGAGATAGTTATCGACGGTCGACTTCCAGCCAGCCCTCACCATGTCGAGTCCAACGGCACGAGCCAAGACATCGGCTTGGCCGAGCCGCTGGCGAACGCCATGCGCGGAGATCCGGCCTTCATTGTAGCGGTTGGCTGGCTCATGGAGCGCGTTGACCGCGGATGACGCGCAATGAGCAAACAGCGCGGCCTGCTCCTTCCCGTCAAGCGCAGTGAGAGCGCCCCATAAATCTCCTTCATCCTTGGGTAGGCGGGCTTTCCAACCATCGTGCCTGATATCGATGGCTTGCGCCGACGCGCTTTCCTTCAGACCCGGCGCCTGGGCCGGGAATACAGGTGTACGGATCGCGAGCTCGAGGCAACCGCTCGACGACGCAAAGCGATAGAACGCCGCCAGCACGAAATTATGCAGTACTGCCTGGAAGGCAACGGCCGGATCGTTTGCCAACGCATTGCGCAATGCCAGCGTGCGATGTGCGGTCAGCTCCGTGATCAGCCGATCCGGCAGCGGCTTGATCGCGTCGTCTTCGTCCTCGTCAGCAGGCTCGACCGGCGAGCCGGCGACGGTGATCACGCCACGCTGGACTGTGCCGCTGGCCCTCGTTGCACCATCGACCACTCCGTCGTCCCGTCCTTCGGCTTCGGGATCGACGACCGCGGGGGCCTCATCCTCTGGCCGCACGTAGCCGCGGTCGATCGACAGGTGACCTTCGCTATCAATGCTCACGAACACGCCGGCACGCGCGATCTCGGCCGGCTCGTAGACGAGTGGTCGAGATTCCAGGACGGAACGAGCCGCCTCGATCTCCGAAAGACGCTGATCGATCTCATCAGGCAGTTCGTCGGCATCCTGGTAGTCCAGCTCTATCTTGGCGTATTCGGCATTGAGCGCGTCAAGCGTCGCTCGCTCCGCCTCCGTCATATCCACCGGTTCACCGACGAGTTCGCGCAGGCCCCTGGTGTGGCCGTAGGGGAAATCGACGGCCACCTCGATCCACATCCAGCCCTCGGCCGCGATCGTCTCCGCCTCGGCCTTCAGCTTTTCGGTAGCGAGACGATCGAGCAGTGGCACATCCTGCAACCAGCCGCCATCGTCGTGGGCGAACAGATCGCGCATCACGGACCCGCCGGACTGCTCGTAGGCAGCGAGTCCGACGAACTGGGCGCGACGGTCGGAAGCGCGCACGGTGTTCTCCGTCAACATCCGCCGGATCTGATATGGCTCGTCATTGCCGGATCTGCTGACGTTGTCCCAGATCTGCTCCTGGCGCGCCTGATCGGCTGTGACCGAGAAGGCCATCAACTGTTCGAGCGTCATGCCATCGTCGGCATAGACGTCGTGCAGCTTCGGCGACACTGATGCCAACCGCAGTCGCTGCTTGACGATCGCGGGCGAGACGAAGTGTCGCGCGGCGATGTCCTCCTCGCGCATGCCACCGTCGCACAGCAGCTTGAACGCGCGGAACTGATCGAGCGGATGCAGGCCGACCCGCTCGTCATTCTCGGCGAGGGAATCATCCTCGGCGATGCCACCATCCCTGATTACGCACGGTACAGGTTGCGTTTTCGCCATGCGCTTCTGCTTGACCAGGAGTTCGAGTGCGCGGTAGCGGCGTCCACCAGCCGGAACCTCGAACATACCGGTTTCCTGGCCGTCGGCGTCGACAACCACACGAACGCTGAGGCTCTGGAGCAGCGTGCGCTGAGCTATGCTCTCTGCCAGTTGCTCGATCGAGACACCGGCCTTGATACGCCGGACGTTGGACTGGCTGAGCACCAGCTTGTTGAAGGGAATATCACGGGAGGGGCTGAGTTTGATCTTCTGAACGGCGCTTGCCATATCGGATTCTCCGCGACGGGTGGCCGAAAGACTCTCTCTCGACCTCCAAACCCGTCACAGACACACCCGCACTCCTCTCACTCTCTGCCGCTCGAACTCCGGATCGTGCAACCTTGCGTTCGAATCTTTGGCAAGACAAAACCCAGCATATCGAAACTCCCATCCGCGAACATTGTGCTGACTGCGCCTAGTGCCGATTTTCGGTGCGTCCCGCCATCAGGGGTGGAAAATGTCTGCCGAAGCGAAGCGGAGGCAAGAGAAAGAGGCAGCCGACGAAGGGGCAGTGATAGCGACGCGGGCATGCAATGCCCGCGGGCACCGAGACGACTGCAGTCGCGAGACCGGTTCAACAAGGCACCCGCGTTCGGGGCAGTGATAGCGACGCCGGCATGCAATGCCGGCGGCCCCTAGCGCGAGTGCCTCCGGCGAGCGACACCGTATCGCGCGAGGGATCGAAGCCGGACGGCCGAGACGCGTGAGCGGCTGGGTTCACGAGAGCCCGGTCCGCGGCTCGCGGACGCGCCCTACTCTCTCGCTATTGGCTGCATAATTGAAGGTTAAGCGAAACGTTGGCGTCGCGTACCGCCCGCCGGGCGCCCCTCCAAACAGCACGATTTCTCCAAGATGCGGGTTCGCGCGATCCTGAAAGACCCTCGCGCTGACGAGACCGGAGCCGAGAGGCGGCAGCGACGTCTTTGCGAGATTCAAAGTCACATGCTGCGAATCTCCTGCCGCCGCTGCGAGCGGATCGTGGAAATCCAGACCGCCGACGCCGTCCGATTGTATGGCCGCAACGCGGTCTGGAAGGATGTGGCAGAGCGATTGCTCGACAACACCTGCCAGCAGCGCCTCCGAATATCACCCCACGCCCACGGAGGCGACTGCAGTCGCAAGACCGGCAAGAGGGGCACCCGCGTTTGGGGCAGTGATAACGGCGCTGGCATGCAGTGCCGACGTCCCCTAACGCGAGAGCCCCCGGCGAGCGACACATTTCGATCCCTTTCCGATGGTCCGGGAGTCAAGTCCCACCGCCTCGGGATTTCAGCCACACAGCCGCTGCTCCGATCAGGGCTGTCAGCACACCACCCCACCAGATCGAGCGCGGCCGCGCGGCGCTGATCGAACTGAGATATAGAAATGCTCCGAGTGCAACACCATAGTGCTTGCGAAAATCACCGCTCCTACGCGCGATTTCGACGAGGTCCGACGATCTCATCTGCTGATCTGTCATCACGGCTCACCTCATACTTAAGCATTCAAGATACGCGTGAGTTGGTCATCACGTCCAGCTAAATTTCGCTTTTTCCGAAAAATGTGATCGAACTCCTTAGCGCGAGAGATCGACGCTCGCGAGGGCCGTAAAGCGAGCGGCACGGTTCACGAGAGCCCGGCCGCTTCAAGCGGCGCCCAAGAGACCACCATTTTGAGCTTCCGGCGAACGATCATCATGTGACCGTCCCCAACTCAGACCTCCTTGCAAGCGAAGCGTTCCCGTTGTGGATCAATCAGATAAGCGCTCGAACCGTCACACTGCTGCCTGCCAAACAGACCGCAGGCTTGCATGACGACGAGCGCGGTGATCATTGCTCAATACGCAGATGTGAATTCACCTGCAGTACGCGCTATTCCGACAAGATGAGTCCGAACAGGGTGACATCCGCTGATTTTCCAACACGGCAGTCAGAACGAACCCCCATAACATGCTAGATTCAGCTGACTCTCGCTGAGCGGCTCAGCATGACAACGCGAGCGTAAGGCGGAGGATAGCCCTTCAGTTTTGCGATCGTCGATCAATTAGACAAATCGGCTCTCCGAGACTCGCCCATGGCGGAACTTTGTCTGACTTAGGCAGACCTCGTCCACCTACCTTTTTGCACGCCAAAGCCGCTAATCACCTCGTTCGAGAATTGATTCCTTGTTTTGCCAGCTTTGCAAGCTCCGATTGGAATGTTCAGGTGATCGGATAACAGACGGCATGACGCATCGTGTAATTATTCCGGCTCGCTATCCACCTATCGGAGCGTGGCCGGCCCTCATGCTGGCCGACATGGCCGCAGCATATCTGGATTTCACCAACACACGTGAACTCGCGCGAGCCGTAAGACGCGGGGAGGCACCACCGCCAGTCGCGTATCGTGGGATCGGGCGGGCCCGACAACCAGTTTGGTCCAAGGCCGCGATCGATCTTTTCACAAGCCCGCGTTCCGGCGTCAATCGAGATGGAATCGTAGGTGAGGATCTAGCTTCCCTCGTAAGACCCCGAGCTTTGCAGCATTGAAGCTTCCCCGGTACTGCCGATTGAGGCCATTGAAAAGCGGTCAATGTGGATATTATTTCGAACCGCCTACATGGGCGCGCCAAGAGGGATGCCCTGTCCATGCCGAAGCATTGGGGCAAGACCAAGCGATCGCTGTTGATAGAGCCGAGAATATTCTGCTGCCGGCCTTTGACAGCTGGCGATCTAACGGTCTGACCGATATGGTCCCAGCTTCCCCTGCACTTGGCACGTTCGATTGGCTGGTCAGCGTCTTCAAGGCGCACCAGAAATGGGCCGAGATCGATTTCAAGACCCAACGATTATATGGCCAAGGGTTAGCGCTCTTCGCAAGCCATGAATTGAGCGATGGCAGCCGCGCAGGCTCAAAGCAACTCGCTGATTTCACAAAAGGATTTGTCGACGCGATCTACGCGAACCTGCTCGTCGTCGAGCATAAAGACAAATGGGGAAAGATCGTCAAGCGTGAGCGTCGTCGGTTCGCAAATGCGGCCATGACCGCTTGCAGGAGGGCTTGGTACGTTGGTCAGCGCGCTCAAGAGGCGACTGTGCCGCCAGTCAACCCGTTCGCGCGGATGGGTCTAAAATCGCGCGGCCCCGGCCAATCGGTGCGCGAGACGCCGACGGCAACGTGGGAAGAACTTGTTCTGTTCAGGCGAGCTGCAAGCAGATTGGGGTACCATTCGGTCGCAACCGCTGCATTGCTCTCCTGGGAATGGCTGCAACGCGAAGAACATATATTTGGCGCTTTCGAAAATGCGCACTATCGGCCGAAAGAGCGGCCCGATAGCGTGAAGATTGTGCATCCAAAGAACGGCGAAGAAGCCTGGTGGCCGCTATTCGATGAGAGACGGCATTCATTGTTTCCTGAACTGATGGCAGAGCTTGATGCTCTCAAGGACAGAATTGCCTTTGGATTGGTCTTTCGGCGTGATCATGCTCATCGCAAGTCATCCGATCTGGTTCCGTGGATTACTGAGCGCAAGGATCTGCGATACCTTCGGCACGTCGTCAAAAAGATAATCATAGCAGCTGGACTGCGAAAAGAGCTATCATTCACGTCCTTTCGGCATGGTGGGTTCACGGAGGGGGCCGACAGCGATCTCACGGATGCTGAACTACGTACCGCCGGTCGTCATCGCTCGAGACATCAGCTCCCGACCTACGCTAAGCGGACGCAGAAACAGTTGATTGCTGCTGCTAAAAAGCGCCGGGAGGAGCGAACCAGAACGGGAGCTTTGCTAGGTGGTACTCTCACTCCTATTTCTCCGATCGATTCGGTAAAGGACACTTCTGACCTCTGATCGCCCAGGCACGCGCCCTATTCTCAGCTAAAGGAGTTTCAATCCTTCAGCCTATCGCCCCGTCCATGACGGTTTTCGCTTCTCGCCGAAGGCCTTGAGGCCTTCCTTGGCGTCCTCGGTCATCGCGAGCAGCGCGATCTGGCTCTCGGTGTAGGCGATGCTTTCGTCGAACGACATCGAGGCGATCGCGCGCATGGCGTATTTGCCGCGACGGATCGCGGTCGGCGACTTGTCGACGATGCGGCCGATCAGCCAATCGACCTTGGCATCGAGCTCCGCCGCCGGTACGACGTGGTTGAGAAGGCCGGCGGCCTGGGCGGCGCTGGCGTCGAACGGCTCGCCGGTCAGCGCCCATTCGTTGACCAGGCGCGGCGGCGCGATCGATTGCAGCAGGCTCAGCACCTGCATCGGAAACACGCCGACCTTCACCTCAGGCAGCCCGAAGATCACATGATCGGCGGCGACCGCCATGTCGGTCATGCACAACAGCCCCATGCCGCCCGCCATGCAGACGCCGCCGACCCGCGCGATCGCGGGCTTGGTCGCGTTCTGCGACAGCCGCAACAGGTCGGCGTAGTCGACATTCGGCCGCGAGAAATCCATCGAGAACGCCGCGCCGCTGTTCTGCAGATCGGCGCCGGCGCAGAACGCCTTGTCTCCCGCGCCGGTCAGCACGATGACGCGCACGTCCTTGTCGTCATGGGCATCGCGATAGCCCTTGGCGATGCCTGCGATCACACCGGCATTAAGCGCGTTGCGTTTGTCCGGGCGGTTGATGGTGATCCAGAGCGCCTGCCCGCGCTTTTCCAAGAGGACGCTGTTATCGGTCATGTTTCCTGCCCGGTTTCTTGCTGTGAGCCGTTGTCAGCCCACATTTGCGGCAGGATCGGCGCCGACTGCAAGCAGGATTATGCCGCGGCTGGCGCCTTCCTGATCCAGACCTTGTTGTCGTGGAACGCAGCACCGCCGACCGGCGCGACGGCTTCGGCCCCGGTCAGCATGTTGATGCCGCGGCCGCCGATATGCGACTTGTTCGGATGGATCGATTCGGCGATCAGCACGCCGCGGCGAACGCCATCGAACAGTTTTGCGGTCAGCGTGGTCTCGCCGCGCATGTTGCCGAGCGTCACCGCGTCACCGTCGGCGATCGAGAGTCCTGCCGCATCGTCCGGATGGATCATCACCGTCGGCGCGCCCTCGCGGGCCTGCGACGACGGCGTTTCGTTGAAACTGGTGTTGAGGAAGCTGCGCGAGGGCGACGTCGCAAGCCGGAACGGGTGCTGCGCATCCGCCTCCTCGATGATCGTCCAGTGATCGGGCAGCGAGGGCATCTTGTCCCACGCCCCCATCAACCCTCCCGAACCGACCGGGACCTTGCCCCAATCGACCCTGAAGTGGAATTTCTTGTCAGGATGCGCAAAGCCGTCGAGATAATGCGAGGTGCGAAAATCTGGTTGCAGGTCGCGCCAGATATCGGCCTCGAGCTTCTCGATATCGCCATGGCCGCTCTTCTTCAGCGTCGCATCGATCAATTCGCGCGCCGTCATGTCGAAGCCCGGATGCACGGCGTTGAGCCGGCGGCCGAGGCCCTGCATCACCTCGTGATTGGAGCGGCACTCGCCGGGCGGATCGATCAGCTTGGGGCCGACCGAGATGTGCTGATGGCCGCCGCCGTAATAGAGGTCGTCGTGCTCCATGAACATGGTCGCCGGCAGCACGATGTCGGCCATCTGCGCCGTCTCGGTCATGAACTGCTCGTGCACCGCGACGAACAGGTCCTCGCGGGCAAAGCCCTGTCGCACCAGCGCCTGCTCGGGCGCCACCGTCATTGGATTGGTGTTCTGGATCAGCATCGCCTTGACCGGGCCACCGCCCTTCAGCGCCTCGGCATCGCCGGTCAGGACGCGGCCGATCTTGGACTGATCGAGAACGCGCGTCGCGGGATCGATCGCGTCGTGGCCTTCGATGATGGATTCGTCGAAGCGCCAGATCCCGGCATTGTTGAAGAACGCACCGCCGCCCTCATATTGCCAGGCGCCGGTCACCGCGGGGATGCACAGCGCGGCGTGCATCTGGGCGGCGCCATTGCGGCTGCGGGTGAAACCGTAGCCGAGGCGGAAGAACGAGCGCTTGGTGGTGCCGACCAGCTGCGCGAAGGCTTCGATCTCCTCGACCGGCACGCCTGAGATCGCCGACGCCCATTCCGGCGTGCGGGTCTTCAGGTGCGCCTCCAGCTCGTCGGGGCAATCGGTATAGCGCGCCAGATAATCGCGGTCGGCCAATCCCTCGCGGAACAGCACATGCATCACGGCGCAGGCGAACGCGCCATCGGTGCCGGGCCGCAGCAGGATCTTGATGTCGGCCTGCTTCATGGTCTCGTTGTTGTAGACGTCGATCGCCGCGATCTTGGCACCGCGCTCCTTGCGGGCGCGGGACGCGTGCGTCATCACGTTGACCTGGGTGTTGACCGGATTGGTGCCCCAGATCACGACGAGGTCGGAGACGCCCATCTCGCGGGGATCGACGCCGGCGACCTTGCCGGTGCCGACCGCAAAGCCGATGCGCGCGATGGTCGAGCAAATCGTGCCGTAGAAGCGCGAATACTTCTTCACATGCGAGAGGCGATTGAGGCCGTCGCGCATCACCAGCCCCATGGTGCCGGCGTAGTAATAAGGCCAGACCGACTCGGCACCGAACTCCCGCTCGGCGGCATCGAAACGCGCCGCGATCTCGTCCAGCGCCTCGTCCCATGAAATTCGCACGAACTGGCCGGACCCCTTCGCGCCGGTCCGACGCAGCGGGTACATCAGCCGTTCGGCGTGATGGATCCGCTCCGCGTAACGCGCGACCTTGGCGCAGACGACGCCGGCGGTGTAGGTCTGCAGCTTGGAGCCGCGCACCCTACCGATCGAGCGGCCCTCGATCACCTCGACGTCGAGCGCACAGGCCGAGGGGCAGTCGTGCGGACAGGTGGAATGGCGGATGTCGACCTTGGCATGCTGGTTCATGGCCAGATTGGTACCATCAAATCCCGGCTCCGCCGAGGGGCATTATTGACCCAGCCTGGGCGAAAACCGGACAGAAGCCATGCAGCAGGCGCCCCGGATCCAACCGCTGGGCCAACCCCTCCGTCAGACCCGGAAGATACGGCTGTAACGCGCCTTGATCGATTCCCCTTCCCGCTCCACCGCCGCAGGGTCATCCTTCATCGTCTTGATGTCTTTCAGCGGTCGTCGTCCAGCCTTCTCCTTGACCTGCGCGTGGACCGAGCGGAGGCCGCCGATCTCGATATTGAGCTGCTGCCCCTCACGCCCGAGCGCGAAGGATTGAAACAACCTCGCGGCGTTCGGATGCGGACAGTCCTTGAAGATGCCGTTCGGGCCGACGATGAGCGGCGACCCCTCGGTGGCGTAAACCGGCTCGACCGGGCGGCTCATCTCCTTCATCTGAAAGATGTTGTACTCGTTGCCATCGGCCATGACAGCGCGCTCGCCGAGATCGAGCTTCTTCGGCGGATCCGTCGAGGACTGCACCTGCATGATGTTCTGCTTGGCGAGCTGCTCGAAAAAGCTCCAGCCGAGATCGCGCTGCATCTGATAAGTCGCGGTCATGATGGTGCCGCTGTAGCCGGGATGCGCCTTGACGATCTTGCCCTTCCATTTCGGATCGAGCAGATCGGCAAAACTTTTTGGCGCCTCTTCGGCTTTCACGAGATTGGTGTTGTAGGCAATGATCGACAGCCAGACCCGGAAGCTGGCAAACTGACCATCCGGATCGCGATGCTCCTCCGGATAGTATTTTGCGACTTCCTCCGGGACATAAGGTGCGAGAATGCCGTCACGTTTCCAGACGATGAAATGCGCGGCGTCGGACGAGTTGACGACGTCGACCGCGTGAATGTTGCTGGAATATTCCTGGCCGACCCGCTGGAACACGCGCTCCGCGCCGGTGCGCTCGACGCGTACGCTGATGTAGGGATATTTCGCCTCGAACGCCTTCGCCAACTTCTCCGCGACCGGCAGATCGGTCGAAGTGTAATAGACGACCTCGCCTTCCTTCTTCGCTGCCTCGATCAGCGCCGGGGTCACCGGCTCGGCTGGCGGCGCCGCGGCCATTACGCGCGTCGAAAGGGCAGCCCCTGCCAGCACGGCACCGCTACCCTTCAGCATATCGCGGCGCGACAGCCCAGAATGCTTCCTCATATGGTTCCCCGCACGCGATGACGAAGTTGAGTACACCGTCGTCCCGCCGTTATTCCGACACGTGAAGACGGAGTCCGTCGTCGACGGACGCTTCAGGTTGCAGCGAGACTCTTGAGGGAGAAACAAGACTAAAGTTGGGGGAAAACATCATCGCAAGGACTGGGATTGCGCCGGACCAAGCGGATCAACACTGCGCGACACGCACCGCGTGTAGCCTTGCGGCAGTCAACCCCCGTCCTTACGCTCCCCGTCCATAACAAGACCAAGGGAGACGAACGTCATGGCGACGAGACGGGATGTGCTGAAGGCAGCAGCCGGCATCGTGTTTTGCAGTTGCGGGCTGATGCACAATGCGAATGCACAACAATCGCGCCAAAAGCTGCCGGTCACCGTCAATGGCAAGCGTGTCAAGACGATCGACATCCACGCGCATTGCCACTTCCGCGAGGCGGGAGCCCTGCTCGGCGCGGACGCCGCAAGGTTTCAATTGCCGCCGGTCAACGGCGCCGCGGAGGCCTTCATCGCGATCGACAAGCGCCTGGCTGCAATGGACGCGCAGGCCGTCGACATGGAGGTGCTCTCGATCAATCCGTTCTGGTACGACCGCGATCGCGATCTCGCCGCGAAGATCGTGAAAATCCAGAATGAAAAGCTCGCCGAACTCTGCGCCGCGAAGCCCGACCGGTTCGCGGCTTTCGCCTCGCTGACGCTGCAAGCGCCCGATCTCGCGGCGCAGGAACTGGAGACGGCGATCAAGAAGCAGGGCCTGAAAGGGGCGGCGATCGGCGGTGTCGTCGATGGCGTCGAGTTCTCCGATCCGAAATTTCATCCGGTATGGGCCAGGGCCGAGGAACTCGGTGTCCCCCTGTTCATCCATCCGCAGGGCATGCCCGAATTGAACAAGCGGCTGTCAGGCAATGGTTGGCTGGGCAACACCATTGCCAACCCGCTCGAGACCACGATCGCGCTCTCTCATCTGATCTTCGAAGGCACGCTGGACCGCTTCCCGGGATTGAAGATCATCGCCGCACATGGCGGCGGCTACCTCCCCTCCGACCGCTCGGACCATGCCTGCCTGGTCGGTCCGAAGGGATGCAATCCGGAGATCAAGCTCCGGAAGGCACCGACGGAGTATCTGAAGCAGATCTATTTCGATTCCCTGATCTTCACGCCTGAAGCCATCCGGCATCTTGCCGCCCAGGTCGGCGCCGGCCAGATCGTGTTGGGAAGCGACTATCCCTATCCATGGCAACTGGCACCGGTCGACCACATCTTCGCCTGCTCGTCTTTGAGCGACGACGAAAAAGCCAACATTCTTGGACGGACCGCAGCAAAGCTGCTCGACATTGTCGCGTAACCACGACAGCCGGCTGCCGAACAATCCGATTGCCGACGTCGCGCCTCGGCGTACGCCGCTGTTATCGAGCCTCAGTAGGCTTTCACTGTGCGTATTTGGTTGCCGGGTTGAGCGACGGGCGCCGGCTCGGCAATCGCGGGCGCCGGATCGGTGTCGACCGAGTTGGTCAAGGCGAACTCAGCCTGTGCCGCGTCCGATATCCATTTGACCGCGGCCGGGTGACTGACCAGCATCCCGATCAACGCAATCACAACGAGCACCGGCAAGGCGATGAGCTTGATGCTGAAGCTCTGGTAATTGCTTTCCGGGTCCTGCTGTCGCTTGTCGAAAGAGCCCTGCATGGATTCCTCCACGTTGCGGATGCGCTCCCCCGAAGCGTGACTTACCGCAGCGCACGCAAGGCCGATGTGAATGGTTTCACAGGCTTGGCCAGCTCACCGTTTCGTGAAATGCCTGATCGGCCACGCAGCCGGGATGACTACTCGCCATCGTCAGCGCCAGCGTCGACCAATTCCTGAAGCGACCCGGGCTTCAGCACGACAATCGCGCCATGTTCAAGCCGCACCCAACCGCGTGTCGCCCATGCCCGGAGTTGCTTGTTGATGCTCTCGCGCGTCATGCCGACCATCTCGCTGATCTCTTGCTGGGTGATCGAGATGGTGCGCCCCTGCGGCTCACGCTTGTGCTTGTCGCTGAGACGGAGCAGCGCGCTGGCAAGGCGGCCGGGCAGATCCTGCAAGATGACCTGCTCGACCTGGTCGCTGGTCCGGCGCAACCGCTCGCACAGCAATTCGATGAACTTCATCGCAAGCGACGGCTGGCTGCGCACGAACGGAATGAACTCGCGCCGGTCGATGACGAACAGCTCGCAATTGGTGTTGGCCGTGGCATCGGCGGTCCGCGACAGGCCGTCGAGCAGCGCGATCTCCCCGAAGATCTCTCCAGCCTCGATCAGGTTGAGAATGGCGTTGCGGCCTTCCGGCGACGAGATGCTGATCTTCACGGTGCCCGAGATGACCGCAATCAGGCTCGTGCCGGGATCGCCCTTGGAAAAGATCATCGTGCCGCGCTTCAGCGTGATGTGCTTGGCGTAGCGGCAGAGTTGATCGAATGCTTCAGGCTCGAGATCGGCGAAGTAAGGATGCTTGCGCAGCACCGACAGCTTGTTGCTCGAGAACGACGACGCGCCGGCAGTTCGTTCTATGGGCGGCGCACCGGTCATTGTGATCCAAACTGATTGTGTTGCGTTCGATCGGCCCACCACCTGCGTGGACACCGACAAAGCCATCGATCAATGAAAGCGGAGAGAACTATAGCCCCAGCGAGGCCCTACAGCAACCAAGGCCCCAGCCACTCACACGGCCAGACGAAATCCGGCAAAGTACAATTTGGAATAAATAAACGCCTAGTTGCAACGCTCAATTGCAGTCAGTCGCCGCACCCAATTTGAGCAACCGGCGACAATCCCGTCTGGCGGAACATATCTGTGGGGTCGCCCCGCCTACAGCAGCTTGCCGTCGGGCCCGAAGAACGGGTGCGGCCCGTCAAACTGACCGATCGGGACCTGGTGCGTGACCAGCTGCCCAAAGCCTTCTCCGGGAAACCACGTATGCAGGTGAAACGCAGGCGGTTCCACCCTGAACGAAGGCTCTCGCAGTTGCCCGAGATCCAGGTCGACCGCGTGGTTCGGGGCGGGGCACAATGTCACGGGAATGCCAGCGAAGGTGGTGAGCATGGCACGATGAACGTGCCCACACCCGATCAGCTGCACGCGCGGGTGACGCCTGACGATTCTCGCCAGCTCTTCGGCATTGAAGAGATCTTGCCGATCCATGTGCCAGATGCCGCCCTTGAACGGCGGGTGATGCAGGAAGAGCAGCGCGGGCCGGTCGACCGCGGTCGCCAGCGCCGCGTCCAGCCATTGCAACGTCGACGCCTCGAGCGCGCCATGCGGCTTCCCGGCGACACTCGAATCGAGCAGCAGGAGATCGATACCGTCGACCTCGATCTTCTGATCGAGCGGGCCCGTCGCGTGGGCATAGGGTGCCGATGGAAACGCGGCGCGCATCCAAGCCCGCGAGTCGTGATTGCCAGGAACGCCGGCAAACGGCACGCGCAGCGGCGCGAGCAACCGCTTGAGATGGTCGTATTCCTCGACCGACGGCGTATCGACGAGGTCGCCGGAGATGACGACGAAATCGGGCGCCGGCGCGAATGCGTTCAGCGCAGCGACACAGCTTTCAAGCGCCTTGGCGGTATCGACCCGGCCATACGCCAACGCATCGGGCGGCTTGATGTGGAGATCGGAGATCTGGGCGATCAGGATCGGCTTCGATGACATCGATCAATCTCGGGGTTCGGATGGCAGCACACGAAGCGCGTCGGGCGCAATGGAAAGCCCGATTCGATCGCCGACTTCAGCTCGTATGGTATTGGGAGCATCGACATTGAGCGGCTTGCTCGACACACCACTGACGACAAGCCGCTGCCGGTCGCCGATGAAACTGACGGCATCGACGATTCCGGCGAGCGCTCCGGCTCCGGTCTCCGTCACGCGAATGGTTTCGGGACGGATCATCACGGTCGCATTCGCAGTCGTCGTGCCCCCCTCGATCGGCAATCGCCCGCCGGGCAGGATCAATATGCCGTTCTCGATCGGAGCTTCCACGATGTTCGCCGCCCCGATGAACTCGGCGACGAAGCGATCCTTCGGCATGAAGTAGACCTCGCGCGGCGTGCCGATCTGGGCGATCGCCCCTTTGCGCATCACGACGATGCGATCCCCCAGTTCCATGGCCTCGGCCTGATCGTGGGTGACGTAGATCGTCGTGATGCCGAGTGCGCGCAGCAGCCGGTTGAGCTCGCTTCGCAACCGGTCGCGCAAGGCGGCATCGAGCGCGGTCAACGGCTCGTCGAGCAGCAATATCCCGGGCCGGATCGCTACCGCCCGTGCCAACGCGACGCGCTGACGCTGGCCGCCCGACAGCTGGTCGATGCGGCGGTTCTCCAGTCCCGTGATGTTGGTGAGGGCCACCAGCTCGGCGACGCGCGCGGCACGCTCGCTGCTGGCGACACCTCGGATCTTCAGCCCATAGGCGATGTTGTCCGCCACCGTCATGTTTGGGAACAGGGCGTAGGATTGAAACACCATCCCGACATTGCGCCGCTCGATCGGGACCGACGTCATATCCTTGCCGTCGAACAGCACCTTGCCGCCGACATCAGGCAGCTCGAGGCCCGCAATGATGCGCAGCATCGTGGTCTTGCCGCAGCCGGAAGGTCCAAGCAACACCAGCGTCTCGCCCCGCGCGATGTCGAGGGTCGCCGGATCAAGGGCGCGCGTGCCGTCGGCAAAGGTCTTGCCGCACGCCTCGATCCGCACCGCTGCACCATGGCCGGACGTACTCATCTTTTTCGATCCTTGTCGGCCAGCAGTTGCATCGCGACGAGCAGCGGAATGATCATCACGAAGAAGATCAAGGTATAGGCCGAGGCCACCTCGAGACGCATCGAGGCGTAGCTGTCGGCGAGCCCGATCGGCAGCGTCTTGGTCAACGGCGTGTGCAGCATCCAGGTCAGGTTGAACTCACCGAGCGACAGCGTGACCACCATCAATGCGCCAGCCAGAATGCCCGGCAGCGCATTGGGCACGATGACGTCGCGAAATCGCCGCCATGGCGACGCCCCGAGCGATGCCGCGCCCTCGTCCAACGTCTTGATATCCACGGTCGCAAACACCGCCATGACCGAGCGCACCATGAACGGCATGGTGAAGATCACGTGGCCGACCAGGATGAACAGCCAGGACCGTCGGAAGTTGCCGAAGCTGCCATAGGAGAGCAGCAGCGCAAGCGCGATCGCGAGCCCGGGAATTGCAAGCGGCAGTGTGATGATCTCCTCGACGATGCGGGCGAGCCGGCCGCCGCGCGTATGCAGGGCATAGGCCGCAGGAACTCCCACAAGCAGCGTGACGGCGAGGGTCGCGAACGCGATCACGAAGGACAGCAGAATGGTGCCGGCATAGAGTTCCCAGACCTGCGCGACCCATTGCAGCGTCACGCCGGATTGGATGCCCCTGAAGTAATTGACGGTCACGCCGGCGGAGATCGAAAGCCCGGCGGGCACCACCAGGAACGCCGCAACGAGCAGCGTGAAGATGAATTGGCCGGCGAAGATCAGACGATCGCGCATGCGTTCACCCGGCCGCCGCGACCGCACTGCCGCTGAAGGTGCGGGCGAGCGCGAGAATGAGCCAGGTGATCAGGCCGAGCCCCACCGACAGCGCAGCCGAGGTCGCGAAATTGGCGGCCAGCGTGAACTCGGTGTAGATCAGCATCGGCAGCACGTCGATATTGGTCGCCAGCGTGAAGGCGGTCCCGAACGCCCCCATCGCGGTGGCAAACGCGATCGCGCCGGACGCGACGAAGGCCGGCGCCAGCGCCGGCAGCACGACGTCGCGCTGTACGGCCCAGGGGCTCGCCCCAAGCGAACGCGCGGCCTCCTCCAGCCCGACATCCAGCTTCTGCACAGCCGCCATGATGGTGAGGATGACGCGCGGGATCGAGAAATAGAGATAACCCAGGAAGAGCCCGTAGATCGAATAGGCGAACACGAACTTCTCACCGAACATCCGGTTCGAGAGATCGCCGATCAGCCCCTGCCGGCCCGCCAGCAGGATGATCATGAAGCCGACTACCACGCCGGGAAAAGCCAGCGGAAAGGTCAGCATCGCGATCAGCACGGCCCGCCCGGGAAAGCGGTGCCGCTGCAAGAACATTCCGGCGATGGTCGCCACGATCAACGTGACGACCGTGGTCGCCGCCGCCAAAAGCACGGTATTGATCAGCGTCGCGCGATAGCGGGCTTCCGTCAGGATCGCGAGATAGCCGGCGAGCCCGTGCGGACCTTCCGCGCCCGCCACCACCAGCCGCGCCATCGGCAACAGGAAGAATGCCGTCGTCACGACCGCAAGCGGCAGCAGGCAGAGCCAGACAAATGACTTTTGCGACATCGGAAGAATGGTGCCCCGCGAAGGGCACCATATTGCCTCAGCGCACCTCGGCGAGATAGCGGTCGACGAAGGCTTTTTGCACGTTTTCCATCTCGCCCCAGTCGACGCTCTTGGCGCGGGCATAGTCGCTGTCGGGCAGGAATTTTCCCTTCACGGAAGCCGGCAGTTCGATCGGACGAGCCGGACGCAGATAGGCATTGGTCCAGATCGCCTGCCCCTTGTCGGAGAGGAGATAGTCCATCACCTTCTTGGCCTTCTCCTTGTCGGGTGCGTTCTTCACAAGACCGACGACATAGGGAAACACCACCGAGCCTTCGCAGGGGATGACGAACTCGAAATTGCCCTTCTCCGAGTACTTCGCGCGGTAGGCGTTGAAGTCGTAGTCGAACAGGATCGGCATCTCGCCGGAGACGACGCGGGCATAGGACGTCTGCTTGGGCACGATAGGATCGTTCTTGCGAAGCTCCTTGAAGAAATTGATCGCGGGATCGAAATTGGTCGGCGAGCCGCCGAGCGCCAGATTGACCGCAACGGCGCCGACATAGCCCACCGCGGCAGACGACGGGTCGAGATAGCCGACCATGCCCTTGTAATCGGGCTTCAGCAGATCTTTCCAGCAGGCCGGCACCGGCTTGCCGCCGAGCGCATCCTTGTTCACGAACAGGCCGAGCGTGCCAGAGTGGATCGTGGTCCAATATCCATCCGAGTCCTTGAGGCCGGCCGGGACCTGGTCCCAATGCGCCGGCTTGTAGGGCTCGAGCGCGTCCTGGGCCTTGGCCTTCATGCCGAAGGTGACGCCGAAATAGCCGATGTCGCCGACCGGATTGCTCTTCTCGGCCAGGATCTGGGCCAGCGCCTGGCCGGAATTCTTGTTGTCGTGGGGGATATCGTAGTTGAGGTCCGTCTTGATCGCCTTCAGCATCGAGGCCCAGTCGGCCCATTCCGGCGGGCAATTGTAGCAGATCACGTCGGCCGCCCTGGCAGATTGCCACGGCGCGATCAGTGTCAGCGCCAGCAACGCAAGGACGAGGCGGACGTTCTTCATGGGAGGCTCCGGTCTGGGAGAGGATGCAATGAGGACTTCAACATCAACGGAGCGACCAAGTATAGGCCGCGTATGAATGTTTTGCGACGCGCTTGTTGCCATGCAGCAAATGGCGCGCGCCGGCCATCGGATGCTCGCGGCAGCGCGGCGTTTCGCGCTAGGCTGCTAGCCAAAAGAGGAAGCGCCCATGTACCAGCCCCCCGGCGTCACGATATCGCTCGATCTTCCCGTGCCCGATCTGATGAAAGCCTGGGTCCTCGGTGATCCGGACCAGCTGCTGCTACGCGACAAGCCAACGCCGGTCCCGTCGCGCGCCGAGGTGCTGGTGCGCATCGACGCGGTCGCGATCTGCGCGACCGATCTCGAGATCATCCATCTGGGCTCGCCGGCGAGCATTCTGGGCGGCCTGCCCTTCAACAAGAACTTCACGCCGGGTCACGAATACATGGGCACGGTTGCGGCGCTCGGCCCCAACGTGGACGAGTTCAGGATCGGCGAGCGGGTCAGCGTCGAGATCCATGCAGGCTGCGGCCAATGCAAGCGCTGCCGCCAGGGCATGTACACGTCGTGTCTCAACTATGGAAAACCCGAGAAGGGTCATCGCGCCAACGGCTTCACGACCGACGGCGGATTCGCGGAGTACGCCGTGAATCACATCAACACGCTGGCGCGCGTACCCGACACCATGAGCGATGCCGAGGCAACGCTCGTGGTGACCGCCGGTACGTCGATGTACGGCTTGACGGAACTGGGGGGATTGGTTGCCGGCGAGAGTGTCGTGGTGATCGGCCCGGGGCCGATCGGACTGCTCGCAGTGGCGGTCGCCAAGGCGCTGGGCGCCAGCCCGGTGATCCTGACCGGAACCCGCAACAAGCGGCTCTCGATCGGGCGGGAGCTAGGGGCCGACCGCGTCATCAACATCAACGACGAAGACGCCGTTGCGGTGGTGAAGCAACTGACAGGGGGGATCGGTGCGGACTATGTCGTCGAATGCGCCGGCACCGAAGCGACACTCAACCAGGCCATTCACATGACCAATCGTGGCGGCAAGATCTGTCTCGCCGCCTTCCCGCACGAGGCCGCGACGCTGGACATCGCGCATCTCGTGCGGAACAACATCTACGCTTACGGCATCCGCGGCGAAGGCAAGAGCGCCACCCACCGCGCCATGGAACTGATGGCGGCGAAGCGGTTCGACGCCACCAGGATCCACACGCATACATTTCCGTTGGCCGACCTGCCGACGGCACTCAGATATGCGCGGGACCGCGTCGATGACGCAATCAAGGTCGTCGTCACCAATCGCGCGGCCGACGCGATCGCCAGCGCCGCGGAGTAAGGCGGTTTGGGCTGTGTACAGGATGCAGTTCTCGACAGATCGCTCAAACCGAGCAATAGCGCTCCTTGATCTCGTCGTCGGCCAATAGCGCCTGCGCCGACGCCTGGTGCACCACCGCGCCCTGATCGAGGACATAGGCACGATCGGCGATACCGAGCGCCAGTTCGACGTTCTGCTCGACCAGCAGGATGGTCGCGCCCTGTGCCTTCATGCGACGGAACAGCTCGAACATCTCGTCGACCAGCACCGGCATGATGCCCTCCGAGGGCTCATCCAGCATGATCAGGTCGGGCTTTGCGATCATCGCCCGCGCGATCGCCAGCATCTGCTGCTCGCCGCCGGACATCGTGACCGCCTCCTGGTCCATGCGCTCGGCCAGTCGCGGAAATATCGCGGCGATCTCGGCGATCAGCTCGGCTTCCCGCTTCTTGTGCTTCGATGCGACCAGCCCGAGCCGCAGATTCTCACGAACGGACAAGCCCTGCACGATCCGCCGCTCTTCGGGCACATAGGCGAGCCCCAACGCGAAGCGCACATGCGCCGGCTGGCGCAGCAACTCCTCGCCCTTGAAATTGACCGAGCCGCGCGTCCGCCCCATCAACCCCATGATCGATTTCAGCGTCGTCGTCTTGCCGGCGCCGTTACGGCCGATCAGGCAAACGATCTCGCCTTTGGTGACCTCGAGACTGATGTCCTGCAACGCATGACTTGCGCCATACCAGGCATTGAGCTTGCTGATCTGCAGCATCGCCTCAGTGCTCCCGCTGGCCGAGATAGACGCGCTTCACCGCCTCGTTCTGCCGGACCTCCTGCGGCGTCCCCTCGGCGAGCAGCTCTCCGTGGTGCAGCACGAGGATGCGATCGCTGATCCCGAGCACCAGCTTCATCTTGTGCTCGACCAGGATGACCGTCCGCTCCTGCCCGAGCTTCACGATCAGATCCATCATGGTCCGGGTTTCCTCGGGACTCATGCCGGCGGTCGGCTCGTCCAGCAGCAGCAAGCGGGGTTGGCTCGCGAGCGCCATGCCGATCTCCAGCGCCCGCTGCTCGCCATGCGCCAACGTCTTGGCGGCGCGCTCCCGAGATTCCCACAATCCGACCAGGGCCAACAGTTCGTCGGCCCGTTCGACCAGTTCGGTCAGGCGCGCGCGAGGCCGCCAGATGTCGTATCGCGATACCATGGCCTGCAAACCGACGCGGATGTTCTCGCGCGTCGACAGCTGCGGAAATACGCTGGTGATCTGGAACGACTTTGCTATGCCCATATGGGCAAAGCGGTGCTGCGGCAGGCCGGTGACGTCCCTGCCCTCGAATTCCACGCGACCGTTCGTGGGCGGAAAGGCGCCGCACAGCAAATTGAAGTAGGTGCTCTTTCCGGCCCCGTTTGGACCGATGATCGACGTGATCGCTCCTTTGGAAAACTCGGCCGAGATGTTGTTGAGCGCGACAAACCTTCCGAACGTCTTGCCGACGCCCCTGGTGCGCAGAATGACCTCGCCCGCTTGTCTTGCCGCGGCGGTCATCGTTTGCCCCGCGCGATCAGCGTGCCCCAGATGCCGGCCGGGAAGAACAGCACGCACGCAATGAAGATGGCGCCGACGATCAGTTGCCAGTGGACGGTCCACACCGAGACGATATTCTCCAGTACCAGGAAAACAGCGGCGCCGACCATCGGCCCGAAGAACGTCCCCATCCCGCCCAGCAACGCAATCATCACGACCAGACCCGAGGTCTCGTAGTGCAGGATCTCGATCGGAACGATCGACAGATGCAGCGCCTGCAAGGCACCCGCGAGGCCACAGAAGCCACCGGACAAGACAAAGGTCAGCAATCGCGTCAGGGTGACATCATAGCCTGACGCGCGCGCTCGCATCTCGTTTTCTCGCATGGCTTCAATGACGGCGCCAAACGGCGAGGCAAGGATGCGCGACATCACGAAGAATGCTGCGATCACGAAGGCCGCGATGACGTAGTATCGGATCATCGGGTTGATGAAGTCGACCCGCAAGCCGAACAGATCGATGGTACGGACATTGATGCCGCGAAGCCCGTTCTCACCGCCGGTCAGGTCCACCGCTTGATAGAACAGGTAGTAGATGCATTGCGACAGCGCCATCGTTACCATGGCGAAGTAGATGCCGCGGGTCCTGATCGCGAGCACGCCAATCGACAACGCCATCAGAAGCCCGCCGCCGATCCCGGCCGCGATGGCCGCATACCATGGCCAGCCGAAGTGCACGATCGCGATGCCGCAGAGATAGGCACCGGTCCCGAACAGCGCCGCATGACCAAAGGACAGCAGACCGAGATAGCCAAACACCAGGTTGAACCCGAGCGCGTACAACCCATAGATCAGGATATTCACGGCGAGCGCCGTGAACGGCATCACCAGCGGGAACACCAGGATCACAACGGCAACGAGGCTGGCGCGATGCTTCGTTGCGAAGTCGTACCAGCTGACTGCCGGGGCACGGGGATGTTTGATCGTATCAGCAGCTTCGGTCATGCCGGGCTCAGCTCATCAATCCGGCGCGGCCAAAGAAGCCCTGAGGGCGAACAATGAGAACGATCGCCATCAGGGCAAAGATCGATACTTTGGCCATTTCGGGAGCGACCAGCGAGGTCATGCTGACCACCACGCCAACCAGGAGACCAGCCAATACGGCGCCGCCGATCGACCCCATACCGCCTACCACCGTCACCACGAAAGCTTCGGCGAGGATCGTGCCGCCCATCTCCGGAATGACGCCCTGAAGCGGCGCCGCCAACAGGCCGGCGAAACCCGCGATCGCGGTGCCAATGCCGAACACGATCAACCAGACCCGGGAAACATCGACCCCAAGCACGCGGACGATCTGCGGATCGCGCGCTCCGGCGCGGATGATGAGCCCGAAGCTGGTTTTCTCCAGGAACAACCAGAGCGCCAGCAGGACCACCGCCGTCGCCCCGATCACGAACAGGCGGTAGAGCGGGAAATAGCCGACGCCGATGTTGACGGCCCCTTGCAGCACCTCCGGCGTGTCGAACGGATAGCCGGTCTTGCCAAACACAATGCGCACGCATTCGACCATGACGTAGCTGAGCCCGAAGGTCAGCAGCAACGGATAGTCGATGCCGCGGCCGTAAAGCGGCCGGATCAGCACGCGCTCGACAGCAAGGCCGAACAGACCGATCACGATCGGCACGGCCACGAGGCAGATCCAGAAATTGCCCCCGATCGAAATCAGGTAGAGCCCAACATAGGCCCCGACCATGTAGAACGCGCCATGGGCGAAATTCACCACGGTCAGCATCCCGAAGATCAGGGAGAGGCCGATTGCAAACAGCACGTAGATCGCGCCGAGCGCCAGCCCGGCAAACAACTGCAATGCGATAAGGTCAAAGCTCAGGCCCGCCATTCGTCCCCCTCGGCACGACGCGCACCGTCCTGCGGCGCGCGCCGGCGCATGGCTCAGCTCTTATGACCAAGTGCCTCGCAGGTGCGCAGGTACTTCTCGTTGGGCTCCTCGGTCGACAGGACCTCGAACACATCGGACTCGTTCTTCATGTCCTTGGACTTCGACTTGATCACGAGCACCGACTGCACCGATTGATGATCGCATTTGCGATAGTATTGCGGCCCCTTGTAATAGTCATACTTCAGGGCCTCTAGCGCAGCGACCACCTTGTCCGTCTCCACGCTGCCGGCGCCCTTGACCGCTTCGAGCACGGTCCGGACACCGCCATAACCGAGCGCACCGTAATCGGTCGGCAACTTGCCGTCATACATCTTGCGGAATGCGTCGTTGAACGCCTTGGTCGAGGCGAACTTGTCCTCGATGCCCCAGTAGAACGAGCAGCCGCCGACGACGCCGTCAAACGCCTGTGGGCCTGCTGCAACGCGACTGGCATGCGAGAGCAGCGGTGCAATGATCTGGATCGACTTCTTGATCCCGAAGTCGGTTGCTTGCTTCAGCGCGATCTGCTGGTCGCGGCCGAAATTGCTGATGCACAGGATGTCCGGCTTCAGCGCCTGGAGACGAGGCAGCAGGGTCGAGAAATCGGTCGTTCCCAAGGGATGACGGATGTCACCGAGATTCTCGATGTTGAATTCCTTGCCGACCTCGAGGAAGCCGCGAACCATCTCGTGTCCGTAGGCGTAATCCGCGGTGAGAAATGCGACCTTCTTGCCGAACTTGGCGAAGGCGTAGCGGCCGACTGCGCCCGATGTCATGTGTGGGTTCAGCGCTTCGTGGAATGTATATTTGCTGAAATCCGCCGCCTCGTTGATGGCGTCGGACTGGCTGATCGAATTGAAGATGACGCCACGCTCCTTTGTGACGTTGTTGATCGCGAGCTGAACTGCAGCGGACAGACTGCCGACGACGAAGTTGACCTTCTCCTTTTCGACCAGCTCCAGCGTTCGCGTCGCCGCCTCGCCGGGATTCAGCTTGTCGTCGCGGACCACGAGTTCGGCCTTGCGGCCGTTGAGGCCACCGGCATCGTTGAACTGGGCGACAGCCAGCTGAGCCGCCCGCACCTGGTCCTGGGCCTCGGCGCCATATGGACCGGTCAAGGGAACCGGAAAGCCGATCTTGATGGGTGCTTCCTCTGCCTGGAGGAGATTGATGCGAAAAGGCGAGACGGCGAGAACGGCGCCGACGCTTGCCGTGGTCAGCACACGACGCCGCGATATCGATCCAGCATTGGCGACCTTGTTCGTCATGACTATTCCTCCCCAAGAACTGTCTGTGATCTGCTTATCGTGTTGTCTTTGCCCGGAGCGTCTCCACTCAGATCCGTCCCAAGGCCGTCAGGATAACCTGAGGCGTGAGCGGAATCTCGGTAATTGTTGCGCCGAACGGCCGCAGCGCGTCATTGACCGCGTTGGCAACCGCCGCGGCCGCACCTGCCGTCCCCGCCTCGCCCGCGCCCTTGGCCCCCAGCTCCGATTCCAAGGTCGGGGACACCACATGGCCAACTTCGATATCGGGCATCTCGCCGGACATCGGGACCAGATAGTCCGCCATGTTGGCGTTGGTCAGCTGGCCGCGCTCGTCATAGACGCATTTCTCGAACAGCGCCGCGCCCAGCCCCTGCACAACCCCACCCCGGATCTGCTCGTCAACCAGCTGCGGGTTGATGATGGTACCGCAATCTTCGACAACCCAATGCTTCAGCAGCGTCACGAACCCGGTCTCGGTGTCGACCTCAAGCCATGAAGCTTGCACGCCATTGGTGAACGCAAAGGGATATTGGCGCGGCACGAAATGTCGCGTTGCCATCAACTCGGGCTGGATGCCTGGCGGAAGGGTGTCCGGTCGGAAATAGACGATCCGCGCGAGCTCGTTCAGTTCGATACGCGGCACACCATCGTCAGCGTTGACGATGCTGCCGTTGACGATATCGAGACCGGCCGCGGTCGATTGCAGGATGGCCGCCGCCACATCCAGAATATTCTTGCGCAAGGCCTTGGCGGCTTGCAGGGCGGCCTCTCCGCCGATACCGGCGCCGCGCGAGGCCCAGGTGCCACCACCATAGGGCGTATTGTCGGTATCGCCCAGGATCACGCGGACGCGTTCCATCGGCACACCGAGCACACTGCCCACGATCTGGGCGGTCAGCGACTCCGATCCTTGCCCCTGTTCCGTGATGCTGGTCTGACAGATCACCGAGCCTTGGGCATCGAGCCGAATCGCAACGCCGTCCTGCGAAGAGATCCGCGCCCCGCCGACGCCGTAAAAGGCCGCGCTGGGATTGGTTACCTCGATGAAGCTGGCAATTCCGATACCCCGGTGAACGTTTCTGGCCAGCAGCGCCGCCTGTTCAGCGCGCAACGCGTCGTAGTCCATCATCTGAAGCAGCTTGGCCAACGAGGCGTGATGCGAAAGCTGTTCGAACCTCATGCCCGAAGGTGAGGCACACGGATAGGCATCGTCGGCGATCTGGTTACGCCGGCGGATCTCTACCGGATCCATGCCTATCTTCGCCGCGGCAAGGTCGACCAGACCTTCGGTTACCGAGCAGGCGATTGGATGTCCGACCGCCCGATACTGGCACATCACGTTCTTGTTCTGGAAGACGACCCGCGCCCGCGCCCGATAGTTCGGGGTGGCATATGGCCCACCGACCAGGTTGACCACCTGGTTCGCCTCGATGGCGCTGGTGCGCGGATACATCGAGTAGGGACCGATCCCCGTGAGGTCATCGATCTCGAAAGCCGTGATCGTGCCATCGGGCCTGACGCCGATCCGTCCTCTGCACCGATGATCGCGAGCGTGAATGTCGGTGTTGAAGCTCTCGACGCGGTCGGCCACAAATTTGACCGGGCGGCGCAATAGCTTGGAGAGCGCGTAGGTCGCCATTTCGTCGGCGTAGATGTGGACCTTGATGCCGAACGAGCCGCCAACATCCTTGCAGACCACCCGGACCTGCACGTCCTTGAGCCCCAGATGCAGGGCTGCGATGTTCTGCACCATATGAGGCGCCTGCGTGCCTTGATAGATCGTCAGCCGTGCCTCCGCTGCATTCCAGTCGGCTACAACGGCGCGCGGTTCAAGTGTCACGCCGGTGTGGCGCGCGAACACGAAGTCGGCTTCGACGACCTCGGAGTTCGACAATGCCTGGTCGACATCGCCGGCATTGAGAATTCGCTCAAAAGCCAGATTATCACCGAGCGAAGCGTGGATGATCGGGGTCGTCGGGTCGAGCGCGGTGCGCATATCCGTGACCGGCTCGAGCTCTTCGTAGTCGACCGTAACATGCTCTACAGCGTCTTCGGCGGCCGCGCGGCTGGTCGCCACCACCGCCACAACGGCTTCACCCTGCCAGCAGACCCGGTCGACCGCGATCGCGTGCTGCGGCGCCGATTTCAATCCCTTCAGGTGCGAGAGCACACCGACCCAGGGCGTGATAACGGCCTCAAGCTCACGCCCCGTGACGATGGAGATGACACCCGGCACGCGCCTTGCCGCATCAGCATCGATCGAGACGATCCTGGCGTGGGCATAGGGCGATCGCAGGAACACCACATGCGCCATTCGCGGCAACTCGAGATCACTGACATATTGTCCGCGCCCTTGCAGCAGCCTGTCGAGGTTCGGCCGCGGCACCGTCTTGCCGATGTAGGAATTCGGACGGTCGAGCACCGAAAGCGTGTCTGTCACCTCGTGGACCATCATCATGCCAGCCGCTCCCCGCGCGCCCTGGCCGTCGCCTCGACGGCGTCCACGATGGCTTGATAGCCAGTACAGCGGCAATAATTGCCGGAAAGATGCTCCCGGATCGCTTGACGGTCGGGGTTCGAGGTGCGCCTCAGCAAATCCTGGGCCGTCATCAGCATCGCGGGCGTGCAATAGCCACACTGCAGTGCATTACGTTCGCGAAATGCCGCCTGGAGGTCGGCGATCTCGCCGCTGTCGGACACCCCTTCGATTGTCTCGACCGACGCGCCTTGCGCCTGGACCGTTAGCATCAAGCAGGCGCGAACGATCTCGCCATTAACTCGCACGGTGCAAGCGCCGCAGACGCCATGCTCACATCCGACATGAGTTCCTGTCAGCTTGAGATTCTCCCGGAGGAAATCTGCGAGATTGAGCCGGGGCAAGACGAACGCATCGATGGATTCGCCGTTGACCAGAAGCGAGACCGGCACCGTAGCGCTCACTTGGCCACTCCCGCTTGGAGTTCGTCCCGCGCAAGCAGTGTGGCCACGCAGCGCCGGAGCAGGACCGTGGCAAGGTATCGGCGCATGGCCGCCGTCGCCTGTTGATCCTCCTGCGGATCGAGTTCACCGGCGAGCGTCGTCTCGGCCTCCCGCAGCAAGGTAGGCGTGATGGACGCGTTGATCAGTTTTCCCGCGGCCGAGGCGAGCACCGGTCGATCGCTGACCGCAAAGAAGCCGAGCCGCAGATCGGCGAACTGGCCGGCTTCGACAACAGCATGAGCGGCAAGGCCAACGATCGCATAGTCACCGTGGCGCCGGGCATACTCCTGAAAGAAGAACGTGGAGCCTGGGCTTGCGACCGGTACCTCGACCGCGACAAGCAACTCTCCCGGCGACAGCGCCGTCTCGTAGATTCCCTTGAAGAACGCGGTCGCCGAAATCCGGCGCTCGCCAAGCGGACCGCGAGCCACAATCGTGGCATCAAGTGCCACCATACAAGCCGGCAGCTCCGATGCGGGATCTGCATGGGCGAGGCTACCGCCAATCGTACCGCGATTGCGAATTGCGGGATGAGCGACATGGGCAACGGCATCCCGCAACAAAGGCGCGTGCAGTGCAACTTCTCGCGAACCGAGCAAATCGACGTGGCGGGTCAGCGCGCCGATGACCAGCACATCACCTTTCGCTGCGACGCCACGCAACTCGGCAAGGCCGCCAATATCGACCAGTACATCAGGGGAAACGAGCCGCAGATTCATCGCCGGCATCAGGCTCTGACCACCCGACAGAACCTTCGCCCTGTCACCATGCGCAGCGAGCAGTTCCAGCGCATTGACGACGCTAGTCGCACGGGCATAGGCGAAAGCCGCAGCTTTCATATAGGCGTGGCCTCCCGGGCCCAATCTGGGTTTGTCCGATTAGAAGGCGGCCCTCCCCGCACGTCAAGTTTGTTTATCGAGTGATTATTTATGCGGCGGGGCTTGTCTTCATGTTGGGAAGGACGCAGGTTCCCAGCCAACTAAAGTTCTACTCGCAGGGAGGCGGATCATGAAGCTCGGGTTCTTTACGATGCCGATCCATCCGCTCGACAAGGATTGGCGGCAATCGCTCCGTGAGGATCGCGAGGCCTTCCTGCTCGCGGATGAGCTTGGATTCACTGAAGCGTATGTCGGCGAGCACGTCACCGACAAAGCCGAGAACATCACGTCCTGCATCGCCTTCATTGCCTGGCTCGCCGCCGCAACCCGGCAGATCAAGCTTGGAACCGGCACGATCAACATGCCGAACACCCATCCGGCAGCGGTCGCTGCATCCGTGGCCATGCTCGATCACATGCTTGACGGCCGCTTCATCCTCGGGATCAGCCCTGGCGGGTTGCTGTCCGATGCAGAAATTTTCGGCAATCTCGATGCCGACCGCAACGCGATGTTCCTCGAAGCGATCAACCTGGTTCTCGATATCTGGGCCGGCAAGCCGCCCTATGATCTACAGGGCAAGCACTGGAACGTCTCGGTGAAGCGGACTCTGATCGAGGACATCGGCCAAGGCATCGTGGCGCGACCTTTGCAAACTCCCCATCCACCGATCGTGGTGACCGCGGTCGCACCGTTTTCAAAGGGCGTCACGGAAGCCGCTGCCCGCGGCTGGGACCCGATCTCGGCGAACTTCCTGATGCCAGCCTGGGTGAAGAGCCACTGGCCCAAATATGCCGAGGGTTGCGAACGTGCGAACCGGCCGGTCGACACCGCCAATTGGCGCGTCGCCAAGAGCGTGTTCGTGGCCAAGGATACGGCAACCGCCAAGGCCTATGCCACGTCGCCCGACAGCCCCTACGTCTACTACTATCACCAGTTGTTCACGAAGCTGAAACGCAGCGGCCGGCTCGAGCTGTTCAAGACGCGGCGTGATCAGCCTGACGCGGAGGTCACTCTTGAGTCGATCTGCGACAAGCTCATCATCTACGGCACGCCCGACAGCGTGGCCGACCAGTTGCTCGCCTTCCACGAAGAGGTCGGCTCCTTCGGAACCCTGCTCTATGCCGGCAAGGACTGGAAAGATCGCGAGCTTGGCCGTCGATCGATGATCCTGATGGCCGAGAAGGTGCTACCACGGATCAATGCAGCCGCACCTCGTCCATCGGCATGATCCAGGGAGTTCTCGGCATGGCCTTTACTGATCGTATCCCCTACCAGGCGCAGGTCGATCGGCCCAAACTGACATTGCCTGGCGGCAAAAAGCTTGCCGTCTGGGTCATCCTCAATGTCGAGGAATGGCGCATCGGAAGCGCAATGCCGCGCACCGTGCTCAGCCCACCGATGGGCCAGCCTCTACTGCCCGACGTACCAAACTGGTCGTGGCACGAATACGGCATGCGCTCTGGCTTCTGGCGGCAATTCAAGGCGCTCACCGATCGGACCATACCGGTGACGCTGGCCGCCAATGCCAACGTCTGCAACAGCTATCCGCGCGTCGCGTCGGCAGCGCTTGAGGCCGGCTTCGAATTCATGGGACACGGCTTCGTCCAAGGCCCGATGCACAAGGTCGAAAACCAGGCAGACGCGATCAAGCGCGCCGTCGACACCATTTCCGGATTTACCGGCAAGCCGCCGCGATCATGGGAAAGCCCGGGCCTGACCGAGACCGAGGAGACGCTCGATCTCCTGCGCTTCAACGGGATTGAATACGTAGCGGATTGGGTGATCGACGACCTTCCTCAGGACATCGCAACACCGCATGGAACCGTGACGACGATTCCCTATTCCGTCGAGACCAATGACATCGTCATTCACGCGCTGCACCACCTTCCGTCAGAGCAATTTCTGACCCGTTGCACCGATCAGTTCGATCGGCTGTATCTCGAAGGCGCGGAGAATGCCCGCGTGATGGCAATTTCGGTGCATCCCTACATCACGGGTGTGCCCCACCGCATCAAATACCTGGAGGCCCTGCTCGATTATGTGATCGGCCATGACGGCGTTGCGCTGATGACGGCAAGCGAGATCGGAGATTGGTATCGAGGTCAGATGGCGACGAGGTAGTGCCGCTCAGCCGGCGACCTTGATCGGCGCGCGTCGGCGATCGGTCGCGCCCTCCGCCATCCTCTCAAATCCAGCGAGAAAGATATCTAATGCGTCGCTGATCATTTGCCCCTTGTCCTCGAGAACCGGCGCTTCGTAGATGTACTTTCGGACCCCGTAGTAGAAAATGCCGCCATGAAACACCCAAGCAAGTTCCAGTTCAGCGGCGCTGAGCCGGCTCTGTGTCGCGAGGCCGGCGTCGTGGCGACATTCCCTGAGAATGCGCGTCAGGATCTTGTCTTTGACCATGCCGACATACCAGCGATTGATGTCGAGGCCCTTCAAGCCGGAGTAGAGATAGATTCTCAGCCATTTCCGGTTGAAGATCGCATCGGTATAGATCTCGTAAAACTCTTGCAGCCGCACGCGAAGCGGACGCGACCGATCCGAGAGCAGCTTCTCCCAGCCGATTTCAAGCGGTTCGAGATATACCTTGCGATACACCTCCTTGATGAGATCGTCCTTGCTTGGAAAATAGCGATAAAGCAGCGGCTGCGTCACGCCGAGCTTGCGCGCCAGAGCACGTGTGCCGCCGGCAAATCCTTCCTCCGCAAACAGCTCGGTTGCCTGGTTGACGAACTCGCTGCGACGATCATCGGCCGATAGTCGTTTCTGCTTGGTACGCGCTCGCTTGACTGGCGTCTTTCGGCTCATGATGTCTTTTCACCATCGTCCGTAAGAAACCGGCCAAACCCTCCCCGTGCGAACAACAGCGGATCGTTGCTGCCGTAGGCGTAGGCCTCCACGGCTCCCAGGAAAATGACGTGATCTCCCCCGTAGTAGCGGTTGACGGCACGGCACTGGAAGTTTGCGACTACACCGGAAAGCACGGGCGCGTCCCCGAGCCCTGGCGTCCAGTTCACCCCTGCGAACTTGTCGCCCGATGATTTGGCGAACTGCAGCGCAAGCTTCTGCTGTGATGCGTCAAGAACGTTGACCGAAAAATGACTGGCGTTCTGGAAGACCGGCAGCCCCTGCGAGAACATCCCCAGGCTCCACAGCACCAGAGGCGGATTGAGCGATACCGACGCAAACGAATTGCATGTAATTCCGTACGGCCGACCTTCGGCAGACATCGCGGTGACGATCGTCACGCCAGTCGCAAACGTACCAAGAGCATTGCGGAAATCACGTGGATCGACCGCCGAACTGTCGCTTGCGAGTTCGCTGGCCGGATCCGGCGGATGTTTGGGTGAATCAGACATCCGGCTAACCTCAAAGCGTCAGGTTTTCGGACGGTAGTCCGAGCGCCACCCGGCCGTAGTTGGTGCCCGCCGCGTCGAAATTGAACGCGAGGTGCGAGTTCACCGCATGTGCATCACGGAACTGGCGCTGTAACGCTCCTGAGGTGAACAGACTGCGCGCCCCGCTCGCTGCAAACATAAGAGAAACCGCTTCAGTACACAGATTGACGGCAAACGCACCATCACGCCGCAGCTTGGTCTTGGCCGCGATGTTCGGGACATCGCCGCGCCGGACTTCTGCAAGCACCTCGACGCAGTTGGTGCGCATAATGAGCCGCGCAGCATCAATCTTGGCCGACGCCTCGGCGATCTTGATCTGCGTGCTCTGCAAGTCTCCTATCTTCGCACGGTTGTACGTCGAGGCGCGGTGTCGCGCGATCTCGACATAATCATCGAGGCATGCCTGGGCATTCCCCAAGCCCACTCCGGACAATACATAGGGAAACAACGAGAACACAGGAAGCATGTAGAGCGGATTCGGATTGACCACACTGCCTGGTGTTGGGCCGCCCGCGAGGTCGTTGACGGTGACCGTCATGTGCTCGGGAACGAAAGCCTCTGTAACGCGAACGTCGTTCGATCCGGTTCCGCAGAGCCCTGTCGCATTCCAGGTGTCATCGATGCTGTAGTCCCGCCTGTTCAACAGGAATAACCGATACTCGACACCGTCGGCCTCGTCATCGGAGGCAACCACGCTCGCGAGCATGTTCCAGCCGCATGCTTCTACCCCGGATGAAAACGGCCAATGACCGCTGAGCAGGTATCCGCCCGTTGTCTTCCTCGCACGGCCTGCGGGAAAGACAAAGGACGAAGCGATCAACGCGTCCGGGTCCTCGCCCCACACCGCGTTCTGCGCCTCCGGCGCGAACATGGCCAGCATCCAGTGGTGGCTCGCAAGATTGGCAAAATTCCATGAGACCGACGCGTCGCCTTGCCCGAGCGCATCAGCGCAATCGACCAGCGCAACATAGTCGAGCTCGCTTCCCCCGACGCGCTTTGGCTGCAGGAGACGGAACAGCCCGCTATCACGAAGATTCCGCTCGGTCTCCGGTGGCAGACGGCGTAACTCTTCTGTCCGCGTCGCTCGTTCACGCAAGGCCGGCACGAGCGACCTCGCTCGCGCGACCATAGCCGAATAGCGATCCTGATCGTGCCTTGGCAGCGCCGCCGCGCCGAGCCCGCGGTCAACCTCAACCATGGTCTCTTCCTTCGCTCGACCTTCAGGACGTTTGCACAGGCGATCCATCGGGCCCGTGCGGCTGAGTTTATCGATCGATCACCGGAGATCAAGACGCACAGGCCCGCGTCTGCGAATTCAATGCTCAGAACCCACGGCTGCCGGCGGGCGCCCATTCAGGACTACTGAAACGCAAACGGCCCGGTGGCTGTTCGGCCACCGGGCGATCTACGTGATCGAACTGCTCGAGATAGCTTACCCTACCCGGGGGACTTCCAGACGAGTTCCTTCCGCCAATATAGCGTGTGCTGCCATGCCCAGGGCGAGACCGGCTCGAACAGCCGATATCCCTGTCTGATGAAGTTGTTCGCCGAGATCCGGTTATCGGTCGTGTCCGAAACGATCGTACTCCAGCCGGTTCGCCGAGCCCGTGCTTCCAGCGCGCGAGTAAGTCGCACCTGCAGACCGTGACCGCAGTGCGGCATCACGACGCCCACGCGGCATAGATATCCAGCGTTTGCAACGTGGGTCGAGGGAACGACGCCCGCGAACGCGATCGGCGCCGCTCCGCGGAAGGCAATCCACCAGTGCCCCTGCTCGAAATCCGGTGCGCGGGTCCCGTCGCAGAATATCACGTCATGAAGCTCGGCAAGCGAGTCAGTAACCTCGTCGTCCTGCGTATCGACTTCACGTATCCGGTACATGCCACGCCTCGAGAGTTCTCAATCTCGGCCACGGTGCCGAGGTTCATGGTCGCCTGCACTTCAATCGGATTTGCAACCTGTCATCGGCAATTCACTTTCCCAGCGTGGCCTTGATGCCTAGCCAGACAGCCCCAAGAAAGCCCGTCGCGATAACCGTGATCACCGCCTTGAATGTATAGCTTTGCGCCTGCTCGACGCTCCGTCGCCACCTCCGGAGGTGCTGGAAATCAGCGCGCAGCTGTGTAATCGTCTTCGCCACCTCACTTCTCCTGCCAATCGGACGGGAGATATTCACTTGGCGCCGTGTCCGCGCGATCCGTATCGGGATCAGGCAACGCCGCGCGAAATGCGATCGTGGGAAAGTCCGTCTGGTCGCGATCCCGGCGCGGTCGTGGGATAAACTGGATGACCTCGGCGCTCATGCCGCCTCCAGCAATGCAATGGCGATCAGACTCACGACCGCGAGCGATATCAGATAGGCCGTCATGCAAACCTCGTTAGTCGGCCAACAGCGCGCGACGCGGCCATGAATGAATGAATGTGCGGCAGATCGCGCAGCGGGCGGCGATCTTTTGGGGCGCGAACCTTATCCCTGACGAGTGGGGCCGCGGGCGACGCCGGCTTTCGCCGCGCCGCAGGACCGGCGCGTTCGCGCGCGCCGGCCAATTCGTGCTTGCTTCAATGGGTTCGGACGGCGGCACGCTGACGACGCTCGGGCGCAGGTGGAGGATGTGGCGTCGTGACGTTGCGGCCGCCGTCCGATTGGTGAAGCGGCAAACAAAAAGCCCGCTGCGGATGGCTCCGCGCGGGCTCAACAATTTCTGATTTTCGGATTATGCCCCTGAGTTGCCCGACGAGTCAACTGTTCTTACAAACTAAGTGCGATCGGTAACATGCGATACGCCAGCACCTGCAGCGGTTCGTAGATGTTTGCAGTGGAAATTTTCAAGATCGACGAAGCTGCTGCCGATAGGGCAAGACCGCATACTCGCCGAGCCGCCGCCTTGCCGAGATGGTCGGCCCGGACGGTCACTGACGAGGACGTGGCCGGATCAGGCTGGCCAGCCAATCACTAGAATCCGTCTCCGGAACACCGGAATTGTCCGGAATGCCAAACACCGACGGCGGCAGATATCGCATAGGCTGTCCGCTGAATGGGCTCGGCGATCTCGTCGAGGCCGAAGGCGTGCCGGCCGGCGGATAAGACGCGGGAAACCGTCCGTCGAATGTCGCGGGCCTGTCGGGAGGCGCGATTGATGCCGACGGAACGAAAGGCACGGCCGGCGCTCCGGCGTCGAATGCAGTTTGCCCCTCACCTGCGATCGGCACACGGACCAGGCGCCGAATAGCGGCTTTCTTGCTGCTTTCCTCTTGCGATGCATCATCAGGTGGCGCAGCGAATGATCGAGCCGCGACGCCCCTCGACGCAGATGCCGGCGCCGCGCTCCAGCGGTCCGCAAAGTCGGCCGGTCCGTCAGCTAACGCCTGCGGCCTGGTTTGCCAGATATGTCGCGCCAGCTCCGTCAGCGCCAATCTGCGGAACGTAGGGAATGCCATGCTGCGCAGCACTCGACTTGCTTCTCAGCACTCGCTCCGGGGTCGGATCTTGCTTGTAAAACTGCACAAGCAACGCCCGTTGCAGTTCCGGGCTCAAGCCGTTCCAGGCGTTGATTCCCGTCGTCGGATCGCCGTCGACGCTCATGTTGGATTGATAAACGCCAAGACCATGCTGCAAATAGGCAGCGATCGTTGATGCTGTCAGCGCCTTGTCGCTGCCATTCTGCAAGGCGACGCCCGCCGAATATAGACTCTCCGTATAGGGCGTGAAGGCGGGATCACCTGGATTTTTCAGAATTGCCTGAATAGCGTTGTGAAATTTCATGCCGGCCGGGCCGTAATCGACCAGCAGCGGGTTGACCAACTTCGTCCAGACATCCGATCCAACCGTTATCGCGTTGGGATTGGCACGATACTCTCCAAGAATGAGGTCCGAAGCTCCCCGCTCCGCATTAAATGGGCTCTTTGCCAGGCCCCGTGCGTACACTTTACCAAGAGACATATTTGCGTAGAGAGACGAGAGATAAGCCTTCATCTCGTTTTCGTAGCTTGCGGTCTGATCGAACTGCTCTTGAGCCAAAGCTCCGGCAATGGCTTCTGCTGGTACTCCATACCTCGCTGCCGCAGCGGTGATCTGGGGGGCCATGGATTGGACCAAGGCCAGAGTTTTCTTGCCGTAGGACGGAGCGGAGGCCATGGTCAAACTCTTTGGGTACGAGCTTCAAGTCAGTGAACGAATGTTTACGAGAGAGCCCAGAAGTAGGCACAAACTCCCGCCCAGTCTAAAATGACGCACGTCAAGACAACCGTGTTCCACAAGACGACGCGAGAGACCCGCTTGATCCCCACAAGAATTGCGGTCAGGACGACGACGAGCGGCGAGAACGACGCAAGTGTAACGACTGCAATACACCGTGCGAACTCGTCCAACGGGCCAACGAACGCCACCATGATTCCGATCGCGAACGTCGAAAGTCCGAAGACGATCCCCACACACAGGATCAATCTGTAAGTCGCCGAACGGAGATGAAGAAAATACGTTGGAAACACGCATCCGATAGCAGCAATCGTAGAGAGATGATTGATCATCGGTAACGCGTTGAAAATCTGCTCGGCGTCCATGAATCGTCCCCGCGAAAGCATTTAGATAAGCCATCACCACTCAACTGCTCGTTATTGAACCAAGCGAGTTCGGAGGATACTCGAGGGTCATCGGAAGCAAATCAGGGGTGCATATCTGCCCTCTAAAAGTTATACGAGAAAGTGCAGCCGGTAGCGTCCATCGACCCGAGCATTTGTTGCGCATGGTTTAGGATTTTTTGTGCAGAAGAGCGGGAGCGACATCAGATGAGCGGTCATGTAACCCCCATTGATTGGCCAATCACGCGCGATGCGACGATGAAATAAACCTGCGGCAGATCGCGCAGCGGGCGGCGATCTTTGGGGCGCGAACCTTATCCCTGACGAGTGGGGCCGCGGGCGGCGCCGGCTTGCGCCGCGCCGCAGGACCGGCGCGTTCGCGCACGCCGGCCAATTTTCGTACTCGTTTCAACGGTTCGGACGGCGGCGCAGACGACGCTCAGGCGACGGTTGGGAGGATGTGGCGTCGTGACGTTGCGGCCGCCGTCCAATTGGTGAAACGGCAAACAAAAAGCCCGTCGCGGATGGCTCCGCGCGGGCTCAACAATTTCTGATTTTCAGATTATGCTCATGAGTTGCCCGACGAGTCAACCGTTTTCACAAGCTGAACGCGATCGGTAAAATTGGATGCGTCGGCTTCGACGGTGGGAAACCGCCCCAATCGAAATTCTCGCGCGTGATCCGGAATCGCAACGCAAGCCAAGGTCAGGCGTCCTATGCTTGTTGCGATGGTGGCGGTGTGCTGCTGAGTTGCCCGACGCGTCAAGGGGGCAACGGCGCATGTATTTGGATCCACATCGATGCGATTTGGCTGGCGCAGGTCAGACAGACCCGCAGCCGCACGTTCATTGCAAGGAGGAAGCGCCGATGTACTTCGTTGCTGCCGTGCTCGCGGTGCTGTCCGGCCTGTTCTACGCCGCGGGTCATCATCAGATCGGTTCGCTCGGCACCACCATGTGCCAGTACGGCGGCATCTTCTGCGACAGCCCGGTGCTGGTGCTCGTCGGTGCGGGGCTCGCCGCAGCGTGGGGCATGCTCGTCAGCGTTCGCTGATCACCTCAACCTTCGCCGATGATCGTATCGTGCCGTTGAGGTGCCCCGACGCGTCAATTCAATCCAGGCACCTGCGTCGAGATGCAATCGCACGAGCTCCATCTATTGCGGTGTGCTCGGGTTCGCCGGCTCGGCCGGCCTTGGGCCGGGCGGAACGGGCTCAATCGATGCCTTGGGCTCGGTCGGCAATACCTTTGCGCCAGCCGCACGCGCCGCCTCCCCTGTCGTAGAATAATTGGCGGATGCCGCCGGCTGCAACTTCGGCTTACTCCACGGACCGTGGTCGACGATCAGCATGCCGAGCACACCGAGGATTGCGACCACGGACGCGGCCAGCAGCGGCGTACCGCCGTGCCGATTTCGATGCCCGGCCGAACTGCCTTCCGTCATCCCGCGCGCGTGCGTTGCCATGATCGTCTCCTCCACGGAGACAAGCCGCGACCCGCACGCAAGTTTCCGCATTCCACTCAGAAAGAAAGGCTGGTTGGTGGAACCAATCCATGGCTGCGGCATTGCTACGACGTGTGGCCGTCACCCGCCGTTCATAACGGCGCCTGTCGCGGATAGCCAAAGGTCATCGACCCGCTGTTCAGAACACGCGCACGCGCGGATAGCCAAAGGTGGCGGCCACCTTGCCTTCTGTGAGATCGCGGCACCGCACATGAGTTCCGAAACACCTGAATCCCCACTTCAGCCCAGCCTCGTACAGCCCAGCCTCGGCGAGCGAGCAATTGACGCTGCGACGGACGTTTCACGCACCATCACCGAGGTGTCGGAGGGACTTCGAGCAGCCGCCGATCGCCTCAGCGATGCGATCGCAACCTCGCGCCGACCAGGCGGCGCGCTTGCAACATTGAGTGCGGTGACGCGCGAGGCGCCGCTTGCCAGCCTGTTCGTCGCCTTCCTGCTCGGCGTCGCCGCAGCCCGCCGACGCTAGGTACAGCTTGCCGAAGGCCTGCCCTAGAACTTGCCTTTGGTGGCGTCCTTGGTCGCGGAAATCACACTCCCGCTGATCTGCCGCATATGTTCGCCGGCATTGGTGAACTGGCTGCGCAAGAACTCCGACTGGATCCGCATCGCTTCCTGCAGGTCGGTCGCGTGCACCAGCTTGCGTGCGTGCTCGAACGCTGCCCGCATATTCTGCTCGGTGAACGACAGCGCCTGTTTGGAAATCTCGGTCCCGGTGCCGGGCATCGCCGTCATCGATTTGCTCGCAGCATCGAAGAACAGGCTGAAGGCCTGCTCGGCCTGATCGATGGTCTTTTCCGCGAGATCGCGCAACTCGGCAGGAACTTCAAGCTTCGGCTCAATCATGATCGCGCCCCCTGAAAGATCGTCCGCCCGACGTTAGCATAGATTGTGACGGCGTCAGCGCCGGATCATCAACAACGGCGGTCCCCGCCCGTTCCTGCCGTGAGGAAAAAATACCTGCACCACGTGGCCAGCTCGCCGGCCGATTCCAATCATGTCAGCACTGTGGCATAGTGATTCGAGCACTTCGTTTGGGTCGCGTTCGCGTCTCTTGGGGAATGAGGGGATACGATGCTGCGCGCCTTTCGGCCGACACCGACCTGCACCCGATTTAAGACCAGCATAGAGATGCCGTGCATGAAGTGCGGCAAGCACATGCGCCTGGCCCTGATCGAACCGCGCGATCAAGTCTACGACGTGCTGACCTACCAGTGCACGCCGTGCAATTCCGGCGAGAGCTTTCTGAACGCGCGCTAGCCCATCGGCCTGTTCAGTCGCTCAACACTGCTGCCCCCGCCTCTGTCAGCACCGGCTCGTCGTCGTGCAGTTCGACCAGACCGAGCTCCGTGAGCACCTGCAGATCCTCGTCGCTGACCGGTGACAATTTGAGTCGTCGGGCCTGGATGTCCCGCAAGGTCCAGCGCAAGGCGATCGCGCGTTCGAGTGCAAATTCAGCAAATGGATTATTGGCCATTCGCATCGACTAGTGCGGCAATTGGATCAGACTTTGTCTTTGCCGCGGCAGCTTCAAGGACACCACAGATTGATGGCGAGCTGAAGCGATCAGGGTGCCGCGCGCCCTGATCGCCTCATTGCTCCAAGCGTCTCTCGTAACCGCTCAATAGCGGTACGGCTCGATATCGAGCAGCGGGAATGCGCTGAACACGCTCGGCAGATTGGTCGGCATCGCCGGGTGCAAATAGGACTTGTCCAGTTCGGCGAAGCGAGTCGCTCCGAGCAGACCGAGGCAGCGGATCACCTCATCCTCCAGCAGTTCAAGCATCCGGACAATGCCGGTTTCTCCGGCCGCGGCGAGCGCCAAACACTGCAGGCGGCCGATCCCGACCAGGTCGGCCCCCGAGACGATGGCCTTCACAATGTCGGTGCCGCGGCAGATCGAGCCGTCGACCATGATCTTCGCTCGGCCCGCAACAGCCTGAACGATCTCGGGCAGGACGTGCATGGAGCCACGGCCGTGGTCGAGCTGCCGTCCGCCATGATTTGAGACGTAGATCCAGTCGACCCCGTGATCGAGCGCGATCTTGGCGTCTTCGGCGGTGGCGATCCCCTTGAGGATCAGCGGAATCTTTAACTTGTCCTTGATCAGCTTCACCGTCCGCCATTCCAGTCCCTTCTGGAAATCGCCACCGGTGGCGCGAATGCGGCTTTCGCGGACATAGCGCTTGGCGATGTCGCGCTCCCGCCGGCTGTAATGGGCGGTGTCCACCGTGAGGCAGAAGGCAGCGTAACCATTGTCGATGGTCCGGCTGACCACGTCCTCGACGAAAGCATCGTCGCCGCGCACATAGAGCTGGAAGATGCGCAGCGCATCAGGCGCCGCCTTGGCGGTGTTCTCGAGGCCAGGCTCGGACACCGAGCTCAGCATATGCGCCGCGCCGAATCTGCCAGCCCCGCGCGCGACGGCCGCGCCCGCATCCGGATCGAAGATCTCGAGCGCGCCGACCGGTGCGATCATCACGGGAAGCCGAAGCTTGCGTCCGAAGACCTCGGTCGAGGGATCGACGTTGATGACGTTACGCAGGACGCGCGGCCGGAACGCGATCTCATCCAGCGCCATTCTGTTGCGGCGCATCGTGGTCTCGGTCTCCGAGGCACCGACGATGTAGTCCCAGGCGTTCTGGTTGAGTTTGGCGCGGGCCGTTCGCGCGAATTCGTGCAGGTTCTGGTATTCCTCGCCACTGGCGCCGAGCTCGACATTGCGCGCCTGCTGAATGGGGGTCCCGTCATTCATGGTGTTTCTTCTCCCGATTTGGCCGGCACATTAGCCGCAGACAAACCGGAAAAGCTACCACCTTCAACGCCGAATCCCGCTCGCGAAGGCCTGCTATTCGCTCGTGAGATAGATCGATTTTTCGAAGCGGCCGGTCTGAGCTCGGCCGAGGCGAGCTAGCTGCCCGAAAACCGGTTTCGGTACTCGGTCGGCGACACACCGAGGTGACGCAGGAAGGCTCGCCGCATCCGCTCGTCATCGCCAAACCCCGCGCGCTTGGCGACCTCGACCACACCGCCGATCTGCCGGCTTTCGAGCAGCAGGCGCGCGGTCTCCACGCGCAAGGCTTCGACGCCGCTCGCGGGTGTCATGCCGGTGCGGCTGACATAGGTCCTGGCAAAGGTGCGCGGCGTCATTCCGGCCTTCTCCGCCAGCGTCTCGACCTTGAGGTCACTCGTGATGTTCTCAATGATCCACGCATGCAGCGCGCTGAAACGTCCCTCGACGTCCGACGCCTGGGCTGCAAGGACGGTCGAGAACTGGCTCTGACCACCCGGCCGCTTGAGAAACACCACGAGCCGGCGCGCGACATCGAGCGCTGTGGTGTGGCCGAAATCCTCTTCGATCATGGCGAGCGCGAGATCGATGCCCGCGCTGACGCCGGCCGACGACCAGACCCGTCCATCCTTGACGAAGATCGCATTGGGCTCGACGCGGATGTTGGGAAAGCTGTCCTGCAGGCGGGGACAATAGCGCCAGTGCGTTGCAGCACGCTTGCCATCCAGGATTCCCGTCCACGCCAGCGCGAATGCGCCGAGGCATACCGACGCGATACGACGGGCCTTCGGCAGCGCCTCCGCAATCCAGGCCATCAATTTGGCGTCGTTGCGGATCTTCCAGATGCCCGGTCCACCGGGGATCACCAGCGTATCGACCTCGCCAGGCGCGATACCGTCGATCGGCGCGGTATCGATCATCATGCCAACATCGGTCGGCACCAACCCGCCCGAGGCTGACAAGTAGGCCAGCGAATAGTCCGGCCCCGGCAGCTCGATCGCCTCCAGCTCGGCGAACACCTGCGCCGGCCCCGAGATATCCAGCAAGGTCACGCCCGGAAAGGCAACGATCGCGATCCGCCGCGTCGCTTTCTTGTCGCGCGGCTCAGACCAGGACGGTTTGGCAGTTTTCGAGGGCATATTGTCCTTTAAGCCATTCGAGCCCCCCCTGTATAGCTCGCGATGGAATGCTGGAGTTCTGCGATGTCGCGACATCTGGGCAGCGAGTACGAGGCGATCAAATCGCCGTGGACGGAATACGCGGTCTACAGTCTACCCGATGCCTCCCGGATGGAAATCCGCGACCGTCAACCGCTGATGGATGCCATGAACGGCATCATCGCCATCAACTGGCAGGCTCGCGAACCACACTGGACCGCCACTTCCTCACCCTTCGACAAGAAGTACAGCCTGATCCTCGTCTATGGCGGCGCGGGCCTTGTGGCCTTCTCGGTTTACCGCATCCTGCAGATGTCGGCGGGACTTGGAATCTATCGCAGTGGCACGGAAGTGCTACCGGCGCATCAGGGCCGCGGCTTCTACGGCTTCTTCACATCGGAAGTGCTGAGGTGCTCGGGCGCGGCCGAGCGAGCCGACGGCAACGTGCTCTATGGTTGGCGAACCCGCAATCCGATCGTCTGGGCCGCGAACGCTAAAATTTGCGAAAAAGTGTCACCATCGTTGCTCGACGATGCACAGGATCCTGCACTGCAGGCTGCCTGTGTCGAGATGTGCACCTCGCTCTATCCGGGCAAGCCGCTCGAATTGCCCGACATGATCATGCGTGGCGCTTACGGCCACATTAAACACCATCGACAGGCCTATCATGGCACCGCGTCGCTGGTCGACGCCGCGATGTCGCGCAAGATTCCAAATTCAGCGGACGCCCTTTTCTCAGTCGGTTACGCGAGGGTCTGATGACGATGCTCGGACAGCAAGCAGTTTACGCCCCGACGTCGCGCTTCACCGATCGCGCCTATCTCGCCTGGACGGCAGTGGCGATCGCCTACGCCATCGCGTTTCTGCAGCGCGTGTCGCCGCAGTCCATCAGCCTCAGCTTCATGCATGATTTCAACACCGACGCCGCCGGTGTTGCGATGCTCGCCTCGAGTTACTTCTGGGGCTACACCCTGATGCAGATTCCGGCCGGCCTTCTGGTCGACCGTTTCGGCGTCAAGCGCGTCGTCCTCGCCAGCATGATCGCCTCGTCGCTCGGCAGCGCGGCGTTCGCGCTCGCGCCGAATTTGCTCGACGTCTTTGCCGCGCGCCTGATCGTCGCTTGTGGTGATGCGCTGGTCTTCACCGCGCTCCTGAAGCTCGTGGCGCAGAGCTTCGCCGACGAGCGGTTTGGTATGATGTCGGGCATCTCGCAGGTCTCCGGCTATGTCGGAGGCGTGATTGCCACCACGCCGCTGGCCGCCGCAGTCTCCGGCTTTGGTTGGCGGGCCTGCTTCCTGTTCATCGCCTGTGTCGGACTTGCCAATCTCGCCTTCGCCAAGCTTGCGCTCAAGCCCGATCCGGTCTCGCACAGCAACAAGACGCTGAAAGGCGTCGTGGGTGCCGCGCGGCGATCACTTGCCCACGTCGCGAACTGGGGCTGCGCAATGACGTTCGCCTCGCACTTTGCGGTCGTGACGACGCTGTCGGGCGTTTGGGGCATTCCGATGGTTGCGCACTTCTTCCATATTTCCCCGACCGCCGCCGGCACGCCGCTGCTCGCTTTCATGATCGGCAATGCGCTCGGTTCGGTCTTCCTGGGTCATGTCGCCGATCGCGCGGCAGCTGCACTCGACCGCGCGCTGATCCAGATCTGCGCATTGCGCATGCTGCTGATCGCGCTGCTGCTGCCGCCGATCGCTCAGACATTCGGGCTCGTCTACGTCACCGTCGTGTTCACCGCATTGGGCCTCGTCGCCGGCGGCACGGTCCCGCTGGTGCTGAAATGCGTCAAGAAGCTCTACACAGCCGATCTCATCGGCGTGGGCGCTTCCGTCAACACCACGGCCGCCGGAATCTTCGCCGGCATCTCGCAACCCATCATTGGCTTCGCGATGCTTGCTGCGAGCCATGGCTCCGGGACCGACGCCGTGCACAACGCAGCCGTGATCGGTGACGGCGGCTACTGCGCCTTGATTGTCATTCTGCTCCTCATGTCGCTGCCCGGCATTGCCGGACCGCTGCTGATGAGAAGTAAGTTGATAGCCCGTTAGTGTCGTTATGAGTACAGGGGGTGTTATGGAGCGCTTGTTCTTGAGAAAAGGCGATGTTGCGTCAAGCTTTCCGGTCAGCAGCTGGCAGAGCGTGATGTTCTCCGAGTTTGAAGCACAGATGAGCAGCGAAGCACGGCCGTTCCCTTGCGTGTTCGGGGTCACCGGACATCGCCAGGACCAGCTCCGCTACCTCTTCCTCGATCCGTATGACGTCGCCGTGCTCGGCGAACAGCTCGCGCAATATGTCTCCGAGGCGCGCTCGTTTGGTCCCAACACTTCGTTGATCGTGTTCACGCGGCCGCGCCCCGTACAGACGCTCGACGCCTATTATCGCAAGATGTGGCTGACGCTCGATCAGCTCGCGCGCCTCGACAAGAACCCGTGGCCATCAGAGATTCCCGAACAGATCGACCATCCGATGTGGGAGTTCTCGTTTGCGGGTGAGCCGATCTTCGTCGTGTGCACGACGCCTGCGCATGTGATGCGGCAGAGCCGCCGATCCAGTGCCTTCATGCTCACGTTCCAGCCGCGCTGGGTGTTCGAGAAGATCCTCGGGACGGAGAAAGCGGCGACCGCCGCATTCGCAGAGGTGCGCAAGCGCCTAGTCCCTTATGACAGCGCGAGCCCCTCCCCGCTCCTCGGCCGCTACGGCGCGACCGATGGCCGGGAATATCAGCAGTACTTCCTGCACGACGACAACAATGCGAGCGCCGGCTGCCCCTTCGCCAAACTCGCGCAAAACAAGACGCCAACCATTGCGAACAAGGAACAGGCGGCATGACCCAGATCATCGCAGGCACCAAGACTGATTTTGCCATCGATCCGGCAATGTCAATCGGCGTTCAAATTTGACCCCGTATCGGCTTCCAATTTTGACCCCCT
>ERZ808232.53-NODE-53-length-52833-cov-33.323373_pt1 | contig 52833 bp, 52 predicted proteins | sample MGYA00521281_ERZ808232 | MGnify/ENA primary metagenome ERZ808232 (study PRJEB31515, sample SAMN02941833) | indoor metagenome | biome: House; feature: Kitchen Counter; material: surface | place: USA: Illinois | collected 2012-02-13 ... | reverse complement strand
TTTTGGACGCCGATCCCCCGGCTTAGGGGGTCAATATTGCAGGCCGAATGACACCGATCTCAGCGGCTGGCAGTTCGGACCTTCCTCGGAGACGGAACGAATGGAAGTGAAACTTCGCTTCACACGGTGGGACAGGCGTCGAATGTTCCTCGCGCCGCTCCGCTTGCCGACGGAGCATGCGTAAGCTCAGGTTCACCCAGCACCCTCAAACAACCAACTTTCCTCCGCTGAAAGGAGAAAATATAGAAACCCTCTCTGGAAAAATCGCGCTCGTCACCGGCGCAGCAGGTGGACTTGGCTCGCCGATCGGACCTTGGGCCCGATCGGCTACTATGTCGGCCAAGTGAGCGACGACAAGCCGACCGCTTTCTATGGAGGCGCGATCAAAGGGCAGTTTCCCCCAACGCCAGCGATGCCAACGCCGATCCGCTCGCTCCGATGTGGGGGCGCAGCCGCGGGACTCGGTTTTCAAAATAGGAGATCAGCATGAATAAGATAACGGTCGCCGGTAGTGGTGTTCTCGGCAGTCAGATCGCCTTCCAGACTGCATACCATGGCTACGCCGTAGCACTTTACGACATCAGCGATGCAGTCCTTGAGAAAGCGCGGGCCACGCTCAGGAGCCTCGGGAAGCGCTACGAAACGGACATCGAGGCAACGCAAAATGATATCGATGCCGCCATGGGGCGGATTGCAATGACCACCGATCTAGGTACCGCACTCGCCGATGCCGATCTACTTATCGAGGCGATCCCTGAGTTAATCGCCATCAAGATGGAATTCTACGGAAGGGCTGGCAGCCTCGCTCCCGCAAAGACGATCTTTGCGACCAACACCTCCACGCTCCTGCCGAGCCAGCTTGCGGATGCCACCGGACGCTCCGCTAGGTTTCTGGCGTTGCACTTCGCCAATGAAATCTGGAAGAGAAACATCGCTGAAGTGATGGGTCATGCCGGAACCGATCGTGACGCCTTTGATGCCGTGATCGCCTTCGCGAAGTCGATCGGGATGGTTGCCCTGCCGATCCACAAGGAACAGCCAGGCTATCTCACCAATTCAGTACTGATACCCTGGATCATCGCGTCATTGAAGCTATGGGCCGACGACGTGGCGGACTTTAAGACGATTGACAGAAGCTGGCGGATTGGATCGGGATCCACCTTCGTGCCCTTCGCGGTCATGGACATGGTCGGGTTGAACACAGCCTATAATACCTTCAGCACTATGGCTGAGGCACAAAAAGACCAACTGCTCGCCAAGGTCGCACAGCGACTCAAGGCTGAGTTCATCGACAAGGGCAGGCTGGGAGTCGCAACCGGCGAAGGGTTTTATGAGTACCCCGATCCGGAGTTTCTTGCTCCCGGTTTTCTATCCTGACCCCCGAAGAGACATCCGAGCGCAGGGTTTGCATCCGCCGTCCATCTCCTGCGCGACTATCAATCACCAGCGAATCCGGTTCTCTCGCCACGATCCGACGCGTCCAGTTCACGTCGGTCGGCAACGACGGTTTGCCACCACGCGCGAAGAACGTCCATGCATCGCCCATCGCCTTGGCGACGACTGCGTGTCCCCGCCAATTGAAGGGCGTGTTTACCTTGATGGGGTCGAACTTGTGTCGCGGCTCCGAATATTGCCCCCCTTTCGGCTTCCAACATGCACCCCGGCTCCTCATTGCGCTAATTCGAAATGCATCCTGGCGCTTACTGCATACCGGGCGGGGTCAGTGTTGGACGCCGGTCGTGGAGGCAAAAGCTGCGCCGATCCACGGCCCTTATGATACGAACGGTGTGGCTCGAGGGCTTACAGTGAGCCCGATTACCCTAAACGACTATCGAAGCCTGGCTCAACGTCGCGCAACTTCGGTGCAGACCCTCATGTGACCTTTCCTCGCGCCCTATTTGCCGCAGCCCACTGACGCTCAATTTCCTTCACCGTGTTTTTCATGCGCGGCAGATACTTCTCCGCAGCGGCCTCTGGCGTCATCGAGGACGAGAAGAAGATCAGGCTCAGACTGCAGAGAACCGGACCGCCACCGGGAACGGCCAAAGCGATGGCGCTGATGCCGGCTTCAGGCCCGCCAACTGACGATGCGTAGCCATCCTTTCTCGTCTGCAGAAGAATGTCCTCAATGAAGCGACGATCCTTCGCCAGTTCGGCATCCTCGTCGACGAGCGAGGCGGTTAGGTTGAGGTATTCATTCGGACACAGTCGATGCGACACGCGAATGTTCCTGCGCATGGCCTGACACGTTCCAATGCTGTCCACATGTATTGGACGGTCACGCAGATACTTGCTCACCACACGAGTAATGGCTGCAATTTGATGCCGGGGGACTTTCTCGGTTCGGGCACGATCTCCGGTCCGGACCGAGACAGCCGCGGCAGTTTGCTGGAGGCGACCGAGGGCGGTCGTGTGCCGACCCGCCTCCTGTCCGGAGAGGAGCGAATATTTTTGGAAGACGGTGATTAGATCGTGCTGAGTGCGCAAGCGCGGCGGGATGGCTTCGTCCCAATTGGGTTTGGCGAATGCCGAGCGACCGTTTAGCCGGCCTGGCGATAGAACCCATGAAGCTGTACGGTACTGGCGCTCCACCTCTTCCTATCGCTTACGCATAGCGCTCGCGTTGAAGGGCATCGAGGCGGAGCAGGCTTTCGTACATCTCGTCCGAGGTGAGCAGCACGCAGAGGCTTATCGCGCGCTCAACCCGCAAGCCGGGTACCAGCGCTCGTTCTCGAAGACAGAACGGCGCTGACGCAATCACCAGCAATCATCGAATATCTCGAGGAAATTGCTCCGGATCAGCCGTTGTTGCCGAAAGATCCTGTTGCCAGAGCGAAAGCCCGCGCAGTGGCAGCCATTGTAGGGTGCGACGTGCACCCTTTGCACAATGTCGGCCCCCTGAATCATCTGCGGATGATGTTTGGTTGAGCCGAACCGGAAGTGGCAAACTCGAGCCAAATGGATCGAACTCGGCCTCACCGCTATCGGGGGGTTGATTGGAGATGAAGATTACTGTTTTACCTCCGAACCCGGGCTGGCGGAGATTTATCTCGTTCCGCAGCTATACGTCGCTCGCCGCTTTCAGATGGCGTTGGGGGAATATCCTAAAATCCTCAGGGTCGAGAAGCTTGCCATACAACATGACGCGTTTCGCGGCGCGCATCGTCCGATGGCCCCGGAGTAGGCCGCTGAGCATTGTTAGAATCGAAACATTGGAAGCGAAATACGTTCTAAAGGTCGAGTTTGAGAATCCTTGATTGGGATCGCGAACAGCACACGGCGATCACTTCATTCGAGGCTTTCTCGGTATCGGTCAGCACCATATCACGGTGGTCCGGACGGCCCTCGATGACCTTTGCGACACAGGTTCCGCATACACCGGTTTGACATGCCGTCTCCACTTCAATGCCAGCGCGTTGAAGAGCAGACAGTATCGTTTCGGTACAGCCAACCTCGATTGACAGGCCGGAGCGAGTTGCAACAACGGTGAAGGGAGAACCGGTCGTGTCGATTTCCGCTCCGAAATGCTCTTGGTGAAAGCGCTCTTTCGTCACGCCGACACGGCGCGCTGCTTCTTCAATGAACGCCATATATCCGCGCGGTCCGCAAACGTAGACATGGCAATCGCTGCTCGCTGAACGCAGGATATCCTCCGCATCGAGAAGCTTTCCGTCCTGTTCATCGTCGATATGGAGGACGATCTTGTCGCGGAACGGCAAAGCGTCGAGTTCTCTCGCAAATGGAACCCGCGAACGTGAACGCGCGGAAATATGCCACGTAAGCGAGCGGCCCAATTCGTTTAGACGCCAAGCCATTGCCAGCAACGGCGTCAATCCTATCCCGCCGGAAAAGAGCAGGATGGAATTCGCGTCCTCATTCAGCGGGAAATGGTTACGGGGTATGCCGATCTGGATCTTTGAGCCGACTTGATACTTCCGGTGAATTTCGACGGAGCCCCCGCGCGATTCAGCTTCTTTCTGTACTGCAATCCGATACGTCTTCTCGCCGACACGCCCGGTCAAAGAATACTGACGTACGAGACCTGAACGAACGTGCAGGTCGATATGCGCCCCAGGGGTCCATACGGGAAGGGCCGTGTCTCCATCAGCCGCAAAAGCCAGGGAGATAATACCGTCTCCAATCTCGCTGCGCTCGACGACGCGCGCCTGGATGAGTTGAGAGCGAGCCTGCCGCGGCTGTGCGCGATCGGATTTCGGTGTCACGGTCCTGGCTCCGCGCTCAAATCGAGCAGGAAGCGATTTGAAGGCATAGATCGTGTTGTTCAGGGCGACCGTCGGTTCGCCGGTGTGTATCCGCTCCACCCGAGGCACCATCGCTTTCAGTAGGGCGACCATTTCGAGTTGCGCCAGGTGCATTCCGACGCACATATGGATTCCGCTTCCGAATCCAAGATGTCGCTTTGGATTTCGGGTCACGCGGAACGTATCCGGTTCGTCGAACACACGCTCGTCTCGATTGGCGGATGCATAAAGCACCATGACGCGTGCGCCCTGTTCGACTGTGTGGTCACCGACTTGAATATCTCGCGTTGCATGCCGTGAGAATGATCGGATAGGCGCACCGAGCCGCACGGCTTCGTTGACCGCGTTCGTGAGCAGATCAGGCCGCTCCCGCAGACTGTTCCACTCGCCTGGATTCTTGGATAGTTGCCAGATAAGTTGGCCGGTCGCCGATATCGTGGTGTCGAGGCTGGGATTGATGTAGTCTCGAATGCAGAACGGTGCGAGTTCGGCGGAAAGAGCGCCATCGTCGACCAGTTCGTGTATTCGACGTGTCCAGCTTCCTTCCTTTAGGTCGCTTCGCTTTGCATGCTTGCTGATGAACTCGCGCTGCTCGAGAAAGATGCGGAGCGCTTCCTGACCACGGGGGTTTTGAATTCCCAAGAGATCGAAGGCCGCGCCACCCCAGCGCAGCATGTTCTCTTTTCCGAAGTCGGGAAGACCAACCAGGTCGCGAACGACGGTAAGCGGAAGATGGGACGCGAGATCCGTCATCACATCGAAGTCACCCTGTTCGATGAGCCGGTCGATGAGATCTTCCGCCAAGGCTTCGATCAGCGGCCGTACCTCTTCTAGCGCGCCTGGTAAAAGTGGCGCCGCCATTGCGGAGCGGATGGCGCTGTGTCGCTCCCCATCGGAGGCGATCGAATTCCCCTGCATCAGATCGCACGCAGTCTTATCGGCCGCGACCCCGCGGCCGCTGCAGAAGGTCTCAGGATCTCGAAGACAGTCTGCGACCTCCTGATATCGGGTCAGCGCGTAATTGCCGTGTCGCGGCAGCCATACGAGTGGTCCCAGCTTCCGCATAGCAACATAGTGCGGCCATGGTTCGCGGATGAATTCGTCCGAATAAAAATCGACGTCATAGCTGGGAGCGGACATTTGTTTCCTCTTCCGTCGAGTCTTGCGCGCTGACGGGCGAGCGGCGGATCGTCATCTTCCGGCGCTTCGAGGCTCTGGAATACGGCCCCGTTGCGTCGTAGTCTGTCATTATGATTGATGACAGATCGTCGAAGGACCCGGAGCAGGACGCCCTCGCGCACTGCATCCTGGCCATTGGGACGCCGACATTCTACCGCGCGTTGCTGCGATTTGGTCAGGTTGTATGCGGATTCGAGCACCTCAGCGTTTTCGGGTTCACGCCTACGTTCGAGCCTCGCATTGCAGTTCTCGAAGGGCTGGATGATCCGAGCATCACCAGCCTATCCGCGCAGTCTTATATGGGGTTCGGCTACCATAGCTTTGATCCGGCGCCCGCGCGAATACGCGAACTGGGACAGGCCGCCGACGCGCCAGCCGTTTTGTCATTATGGGCGCGCGACATCAAAGACGCTGCATATCGTCGCGGAATCTACGAAAAGTGGGGGCTCGATGGCCGCGTATCACTCATCGGTAGGGCTGGCGGACAATGGCGTTCCGTCAACTTCTACAAGCACGTGCAGAAGGGTGGGCTGACGGACGAGGATGTCGTAGCTCTGACAAAGAGAGCTCAGGTGTTGTTTGCCGCCGAAACGCGGCATCTTGGCTTGAGCGATCGACAGTCATCGCCAATCGGTGCCACCGTTCCATCACTCGACTTGCTTCAAAGCCTTCTGATGACGATAGCGCCCACGCTGAGCCCGCGCGAAACGGAAGTCTGCGCGCGAGCGCTGCAGGGGATGACGGGAGAGGGTACCGCGCTCGATCTAAAGATTAGCGATACGACGGTCGCGACTCTCAGGCGACGGGCATACGCAAAGCTTCATATTTCAAATCTAAATGAGTTATTCGCGCTCTGCTTGTCGGCGGCTGCCCAGAGTGCACGGCGCGAAAACGATACGGTATAGCGGCCTTCGATGTTCGGACGATCGTGACCGAGCTCGGGGAACGCGTAGCTAGTCTGACGCCGACCCGTTACCGCCCGAGAGAGTCGTGGCTGTGTCGACGACGATCTGCGCGAGCGCCTTTTCAGAAATTGGAGGCGGGCGCGATGACGAATACGCAAGGACCAAGCTGCCTAAGGCGGTTCGATCGCGGTCGAAGACGGGAGCGGCAATTCCCGTTACATCCGGATCAAGTTCGTTTCGGGAGATGTAGTATCCCCGACGGCGGGTTTCCTGAAGAAGCGCTTTGAATTCATCCCAGTTGGCGGCAATACGTTTCAAGTCTGGATCGCCTTCGTGCCGTTCAAAGATTCGTTTGAGCTGGCGGCGATCGAGCACCGACAGAATGGCGCGCGCCTGGGAGCCGCGAAAGAGCGGCATCGGCCGACCTCTCGTGAAAATCAAATCGAGCGGTTCCCGACCGACTGCGTGAAAAACGTTCACGATGGTTTCGTTGTAAATATTACAAAGAAGGACATTGCAGCCGGTTGTTTCCGCGAGACGTCGCAGGACGTCTTCGCTCGCGTGCAAGATCGGATCGCACGACCGGATGATGAATTCGAGTTCAATCACCTTCGGTCCCAGAACGTATAGCCCCGCTCGGCGTGACAGCAGGCCGGACTCGCAGAGTTCTCCCAAATAGCGATAGGCGGTCGGTTCGCTCGCTCCAATCAACTGAGCCACTTCTTCGACCGTGAGAGCGGGCCGGCTGACCGAAAAGGCGTTGAGAACGAGGGACATACGCCTCAGCACCGAAGCCTCTCCCGGCCTTGGCGACACCCCGCGTGCGGTTTTTAAATCGTCAGGTTTCGACATATTTATCATATAACGAGGGAATTGACGTTATAGTAGGACTAGGATAGCAGATTTATCACTAATCGCGAAAACGCCGCAACGACGGCCATACGGGAGGGGTTACCATGAAATTCATTGCACGCCTTTCTGCTGCGCTTACCGCAATGGTATGGGCCTCGGCAGCATTCGCCGATATCAGCATCGGCGTCATCCTGTCTTTGACCGGTCCTGCGGCCTCTCTTGGTATCCCGGAGCGAAACACGGTTGAATTGTGGCCCAAGGAGATCGCCGGCCACAAAATCAATGTCACGATCCTCGACGACGCCTCCGATCCGGGTGCAGCGACAACAGCCGCCCGCAAGCTCACCGCGGAAAACAAGGTCGACGTGATTGTGGGTCCTTCGATCACGCCCACATCGCTGGCCATCATGCAAGTGGCGGAGGAGACGGGTACGCCCGTCCTTACCCTCGCAGGCGGCGGCCCCATTATCGAGCCGATGACCGGACCGCGCCGCTGGATGTTCAAGATGCCGCCCAGCGAGGTCATTCCGCTTCAGATGATTCTCGACGACATGCGGAGATCCAAGAAGACCAAACTCGCCATTGTGGCGGTAGGCAGCGCTTACGGCCAAACGTTTCTCGATGTCGCGAAAAGCCTTGTTGAGAAATACGGTGTTTCGATCACGGTAACGGAACGCTTCAACCCAACGGATCCCAGCTTTGCTTCGCAGGCGTTGAAGATCCTGGCTGCGGCACCGGATGCCGTCTTTATCGCAGCAACAGGAACACCCGGAGCGACTCCGCAAATCGAACTCAAGCGACGCGGATTTGTCGGGGCAATATATCAAACACAGGCGATCGCCAATGCCGACTTTTTACGGGTCGGTGGAAAAGAGGTTGAGGGAGCGCTGCTTCCAGTGTCGCCGCTGCTTGTTGCGGAGCAACTGCCAGATACGAACTCGGTAAAGGCCGCGGCGCTCAATTACCTGAAAATGTACGAGGGCAAGTTTGGCCCGCGGTCTCGCTCGCTCTTCGGCGGGATGGCATGGGATTCACACCTTTTCATCCAGGCCGCGCTGAAAGATGGCTCGGTGAAGGTCGCTCCGGGTACTCCGGAATTCCGCACGGCACTACGGGATCGCCTTGAGCAGATCAAGGACCTCGTCGTGACGCAAGGCGTCTACACCCTGTCTCCGACGGATCATAACGGTGCTGACGGCCGTAGTCAGGTGATGGTCCGGATCGAAAATGGCGGCTGGCGCTACGTCGAGCCCAAGTGATCCCCGTCCAATCCTAGACGATCAAAGGTGTTTTGTAGTGGAAAGCACGGTTCCCAATTTTGTGCATACGACACATCCTGTCACCGTTCCGCCGCTGGTAAATGGCCGGGAAATCGCACGGCGGCCGGTGCTGATAGCCGGTGGCGGTCCTGTGGGCCTTGCGGTTGCGCTTGCTCTCGCAAGCCGCGGGATTGCGGTCCTCGTCGTCGAGGCAGATCAAACGGTATGTGCCGGCAGCCGAGCCATCTGCCTGTCCCGTCGTACGCTCGAAATCCTTGAACGTTTGGGCGCTCTTACGCCGTTTCAGGAAAAAGGCCTGCCTTGGATGGGTGGACGAAGTTTCCACCGGTCCGATGAAGTACTTCACTTCACCATGCCGAACGACAGGGATCAGCGGCTCGCGCCGATGACGAATTTGCAGCAGTACTATATCGAGCAATTCCTGCTCGATGCCGCTGCCAAATGCGATCCTAATCTTCTCGAAGTAAGGTGGGGGACGCGCGTCGACGGGCTGCATCAGGGCCGGGATGGCGTGGTCGTCGAACTTGCCACCGATACGGTCTCGTATGCGACCGAATGCGACTTCCTGGTTGCATGCGACGGGGCGCGAAGTCGGGTGCGACAAGCCGTCGGACTCCGGATGAACGGTACGTCGTACGAGGGCCGATACGTCATCGTCGATATCGAGATCGATCTCGATCTTCCCACCGAGCGGTTGGCTTGGTTCGATCCGCCCAGCAATCCTGGTCGCACCATGCTGATGCACAAGCAGCCGGACAATATCTGGCGGCTCGACTATCAGCTTCATCCCACGGAAGATTCGGAGGAGATGATCCGCGAAGACAAGGTGACGCCCGTCGTTGCCGCGCATCTTGAGATGATAGGAATTGACCGCCCGTGGCGACTGATCTGGACCAGCATGTACCGCGCGGCCGCAGTGTCTCTGGATAGCTACCGAAGCGATCGCGTTGTTTTCGCCGGTGATGCGGCTCATCTGGTTCCCATCTTCGGAGTCAGAGGACTGAACAGCGGCTTTGACGATGCCTTCAATCTCGGTTGGAAGCTTGCGAGCGTCATTGCGGGATGTTCGCCCGACACGATTCTCGACACTTACAGCGAGGAACGTCGGCGCGCGTGGGAAGTAAACGTGACTAGTGCAATGAAGAGCACCGAATTCATGGCGCCGCCATCGCGCGGCTACGAGTTGATGCGAGACGCGGTGCTCTCGTTGGCCAAGGATCATCCCGCGATTGCGACGCTGATCGATCCCCGCCAATCCGCCCCGATCGCCTACGAAGGGTCGCGTTTGAACACCGTTACACGTGACGAAGGCTCGTTCAACGCCGGGCCTCGACCGGGCTCACCTCCCTTGGAGTGCCCGCTCATCGTCAACGGGAAGAAATGCTACCTTACCAGCGTTCTCGGCAGCGATTTCACGCTGGTTTGGACTGGCGAAGGTGATTTGCCGTCGATGGTAACGAACGAACTGCATTGCGCGATCAATCGGGGCCTATCTGTCGTTCTGCTTACGATCGGAGCAGCCAGGCTCTTGTCGGGGACCGCCGGTCAATTGCAGACCTTGCACGCGGAGGTCGTCGAAGGGCGTTTCACGGAACTGTATGACGCGGCTCCTTCTGCCGCGTATCTGTTCAGGCCGGACGGGCATGTCTGCGCGCGCTGGCGCACTATGCGACCGGGTGATCTATCCAACGCAATTGATACCGCGCTGGGCTGCGGAAAGGCCGAACGATCATGACTGTTTGGAGCCGGGATGAGCGCGAACGCGCTTACACGAACCTTTGTGATGCCGTGACGGCGGCTGGTGAAGACGGAGAGTCGTTGTTCCTTGCGCGTCTTTGCCTCTTGCTGATGGAAAAGCTTGGCGACACCGAAAGGTTCGAAGGAATACTCGCACAAGCCCAACTCCAACCTGGCAAAGGTCTCAGTCGGAGCGCTCCGGAATGAACGGCAACATAGCGCTGCTTCTGATTCAGGATGGCCTTACCGTCGGCGCGATTTACGCACTCCTGGCGGTGGCCCTCGTCCTGGTATTTACGGTAACGAGAATCATCTTCATCCCACAGGGTGAATTCGTTTCGTTCGGTGCTCTGACGCTCGCCGCATTGCAGACGGGGCAGGTGCCCAAGACGATATGGCTTCTGATCGCTCTCGCCTGTCTGGTCGCGGTTCGAGATTCCATTCGGTGTATTCGCTCGGGTGAGGGATTGCGTGCCGCGCGCGGCATTCTCGTGAATGTCGTGGCATCGTTTGTGGTCTGTGGCCTCGTATACGTGCTGGCGCCTCTCCAGCTTCCGCTTTGGGCGAATGCGATCATATCGGTCGTGGTCGTCGTGTTCATCGGTACCACGCTTTACCGACTGGCGTTCGAGCCCCTTCAGAGTGCCAGCATCCTGGTTCTGCTGATCGCAGCGGTCGGAGTTCATCTCGCCCTTACGGGCCTTGGCCTGGCTATGTTCGGGGCGGAGGGTTCCAGAACGCCGCCGATGTTCGATTTTCAAGGCCAGCTCGGTCCGCTGCAAATCGGTGGCCAAAGCATCGCGATCTTCGCATCGGCAACTGTCGCGATGGCAGCGCTATCCTTCTTTTTCGGCGCGACCCTCGGTGGAAAGGCCCTAAGGGCCACCGCAGCAAATCGCGTGGGGGCACGTCTGCTCGGCATACGAACGGCGCGGGCTGGCACACTTGCATTCGGCCTAGCCGCCGCACTCGGCGCGGCATCCGGCGTGCTGATCTCTCCGCTCTCCACGATCTACTACGATACCGGATTTCTAATAGGTCTGAAGGGATTCATTGCGGCGGTGATCGGGGGCCTGGTGAGTTATCCCGTTGCGGCCGTGGGAGCGCTTGTCATCGGATTGCTTGAGGGTTTTACGACTTTCGAAACGAGCAAACTCAAGGACGTCATCGTCTTTGCGCTCATCCTGCCCGTCCTTTTGCTTGTGTCGTTCACGCATCGTAGCAGCGGTGAGGAGCAAAACAATTGATCAGATCGTTTCGAAAAGTCGGTCTTGAAACGTACGGCATTCTTGCGCTTGCCGGCATCACGGTTGTCGTGCCGTTTCTGCCCATTTCGGAGTTCTGGGTAACGCTCGGCAATTATATTGGCATTTCCGCGCTTGTGGCGATCGGTCTGGTTCTTCTTACGGGTGCCGCCGGCATCACCTCATTTGGCCAGGCTGCGTTCGTCGGCATCGGTGCATACACGACGGCCTACCTGACGACGGCACATGATGCGTCGGCTTGGCTCGGTCTCATTGCAGGACTTTGCGCCACGGGCGCCACGGCCGTCGTGCTCGGTGAACTTACAATGCGATTGTCCGGGCATTTTCTTCCCCTCGGCACCTTGGCATGGGGACTGGCTTTGTATTTTCTGGCCGGAAATCTTGATTTCCTGGGCGGATACGACGGGATGACCGGAATTCCGCCCATCCAATTGGGTCCGATCGCGCTTGATAAGGGACGACGCATATTCTGGCTGATATGGGCAATCGTGCTGATTGCGATCATCATCACCGGAAACCTGATGCGGTCGCGTTCCGGTCGGGCCCTCCGGGCCCTTAAGGAAAGCGGAGCGCTTGCCGAGTCGATGGGCGTGAATACCGCTCGCGAAAAGCTCAAGGTCTTTGTCACTGCCGCCTTGCTCGCGAGCGTCGCCGGCTGGTTGTTTGCCCATATGCAGCGAACGGTGAACCCGACACCGTTTTCGGCGATGGCGAGCATCGAATACCTGTTGATGGCCGTCATCGGCGGATTAGGCTCCGTTTGGGGTGGATTGATCGGAGCAGCAGCAGTCTTGATTCTGAAAGACTTGCTTCAGAGAGTGCTGCCGATCCTTTCTGCGCCGATCGGCACATATGAGATCGTGGTTTTCGGTGCGATCCTCGTAATCTTGCTGCAGTATTCATCGCACGGAATATGGGGTCTGGTAGTTCGGTTCGCTCGGCGGCAGATCAAGCCACAAGGCGTTGTCCCGGACACTTCCCAGAGTGAACTCGATCACCGGAACAAGCCGGGAGTTGGTGAGCCGATCCTTCAAATTGACGCTGTCCGTCGGACGTTCGGCGGTCTGGTCGCAGTCAATGATGTGAGCTTCGAGGTTCGCGCCGGCGAGATCGTCGGATTGATCGGTCCCAACGGCGCCGGAAAGAGCACGCTCTTCAACCTGGTTTCCGGAGCGTTGGCGCCGGTCAGCGGAGCGGTGGCGTTGCTCGGAGACCGCACATATAGACGCGGTGCACGGCAGGTTGCCGCTGTCGGTGTCGCGCGTTCCTTTCAGCATGTGAAAATGGATGCTGAGATGACGGTGCTCGAGAATGTCGCGCTGGGAGCCCACCTTCGGGGGAACAAGGGCCATTTGAGCGCCATGTTGGGCCTCGACCGGAGGGAAGAACGCGCAATCAACATGGAAGCACGGCGACAGTTGAATTTGCTCGGGCTTGGGGATTTCGAAGGGCGCCCCGCCGGGGCTCTCGCTCTCGGGCAGCAACGCTTGATGGAGATTGCGCGCGCTCTTGCGTCCGATCCGATCCTCCTGCTCCTCGATGAACCGGCTGCGGGCCTGCGCCACGCCGAGAAGCAGGAGTTGGCGACCGTGCTGAGCCGCTTACGCGCGGGAGGACTGGCGATCCTGCTCGTTGAGCACGACATGGAACTGGTGATGGGCCTTGCCGACCGGCTGATCGTGCTCGACTTTGGCACCAAGATTGCCGAGGGCGTTCCAAATGACGTGCGTCGCGAGCCGCGCGTTCTAGAGGCATATCTCGGGAGCGTCGCGTGACCGTCAATCTCCTTAGCTTGCAAGATGTCACGGTCAAGTACGGCCAGATCGAAGCCGTCCATCGAGCGACGCTTGATGTTCCGGCTGGTGCGATTACGAGCGTGATTGGACCCAACGGAGCGGGGAAGAGCACAACCCTGAGCGCTATTTCTGGACTCCTTCGTTGCACTGGAAATCTCAACTTCGACGGCCAGGAACTCCGGCATCAAACGGTGGAAGATCGCGTTGACGCGGGACTGATCTTTGTACCGGAACGGCGCGAGTTGTTCACGTCGATGACGGTGGCGGATAACCTTCAGCTCGGAAGCTATCGATTCCGGCGGGAGGCGTCACGACAGCGGACGGTGGATTTGGAAGTCGTATACGCGTTGTTCCCACGACTGCGAGAACGCCGAGCACAACTTGCCGGTACATTATCCGGCGGCGAACGCCAGATGCTCGCGATCGGCCGAGCCCTGATGTGTCGCCCGAAGCTGCTCATGCTCGATGAACCCAGCTTGGGCCTTGCTCCCCGGATCGTGAAGGAAGTTTTTCAAATCATCAGCCAGCTGCGTGCGAACGGAGTAGCCGTTCTGCTTGTCGAGCAGAACGCGAGAGCGGCACTTGAGATCGCGGATACCGCCTATGTCCTCGAGAGAGGAGCGATCGTTATGAATGGGCCGGCTCGAACATTGGCGGCGGACCCTAAGCTTATCGAGACCTACTTGGGGCTTCCTGCCGCAACGAAATGATAATTTTGCGCTTAGGTAATGGGGACGCGAAGCTGCCTTCTAGGCAAATAGACCACGTCCGTGTCGTCAATGGGGATGACATACTGAAAGGCTGGGACGGTATAGCTTGAATGTCCATTTGCAGTGGCGCTCCCCACTTAAGGCGGAAGGCGCGGAAATTCCAATTTCTAGAACGGTCAGCCGCACGGGACAGATGGCGCTTGAGGCAACCGGGGAACGCGACAGGCCGCTCCTCATCGACTTTAAATTAAGCGAGAACGGGAGTCTCTTGTCGCGACACTGCCCAAACGTGGCAATATTACCACGCTGATTCACATAGGTTATCTTCAAAGAAAAGAGCAGCGCGGTGGGGAACGTGCCCGTTCACAAGCGATTAAAACTGAGATGCGCTATCGACGGTGGACAGACGAAGAAATCGAAAGACTGAAAGCTATGATCGCTGCGCGAGCGAGTGCTAATCGCATTGCCGTCGCACTGAGGCGCCCGATCGCCTCCATTTATGACGGGGCCGAGAGGCTTGGTTTGCACCTTCCAACCCGCACAGATGAGCGCAGACGAGCAAGAAACTTGCTCAACTCCAGTACAAGCTCGGAATGAACGCCGAAGCTGCTAGCCAGACGCCCTTCGCGAAGTCGATCACCTCCCCAAAGCCGCCGCGGTCGATCGTCGGGGTAGATCTCGCTTGAGAAAACATCGCAGCCGTTAGCGCTTCAGAGGCGGCCCGCTCGCGTAGCCCGTGCAAGGAACTACAAATTCACACGGCCACGATCAGCGAATGTCGGTATCGGTGGTTGCGCCCCGATTTGAACGTGTCAAGCAGCTTGCGATATGCAACTGATCCCTTCGCGTGCCGGATTCTCGGACCTAAGCAGCGTACTCGCCGCCGAGGTATCGGATTTGAACTGGGGCGGGGGCGAGCGCCTCTCTCCTGACTAGAAGCCGCGACCCCTCGCAGGCTACCTTGAACTAGGAATGGACCCCGGCTGCCTGCTGGAAGAAATCCGGGCGAGGGCCGGCGCCAGCATGCCCCGGCCTTTGGGCTGGTAAAGCCGCGACGTGTTCTGCCCAACATTGGAGCGCCTCGCGCATCTCGGCCGCGTACCGCGCGCGGTTATAAACACCAGCTACGCCCGCCCGGTGGCCGCTGACGTGGTTTAGGATCGCCTCCACGATGTGCGGCAACACGCCGAGCCGGTCGGCCATCACCGTGGACGCCGATCTCCGGAGATCGTGAACTGTCCAATGGGGCAGTGATTGGCCCAAGGCTTCTGCAATCCGTGCATCAAGCGCCGTCTTCGACTTGGACCAGCCCGAGAAACCACGATGGGGGTCACTCTTGCGTCGAGGTCCGTCACCAAAAACGAAGTCTCGGCCGTTCCGGGGGTGCGGGAGTAGGGCTAGGGCGGCGGGAACCAATGGTAGCGAGTGCTCGCGATGGTTCTTGGTCCGAACGCTTGGCAGCGTCCAGAGCCCCGAAACGGTATCCAGTTCGGCCCATTGCATGCTGCCTACTTCATCACGGCGTTGGGCTGTGAGCAGCAGCAAACGCACAATGCGTCCGTAATCGTCATCTCCACAGGCCCGCCAGATGGCTGATAACTCCATCTCCGTAAGGACCCGTTCGCGACTTCCCGGCTGAGCGGGTCGGTTCGTGCCAAGAACCGGGTTCGCGGCAATGTCGAGTCCCTCGCGTATTGCCCAGTTGAACATTGAGGACAGGGCTGTACGGGCGCGGGCTGCCGAGACCTTTCCATGAACTGATGCGATGTCAGCGATACGAGCCGAGATATGACGGCGGGTGATCTGGAAGACCGAGACCGGATGCAGGGATTTCCAACTGACCAACAAGTAGCGTTCGACTTCCGAATAGGTCCGGGGCTTCAGCCTTTGTTTGGCGTTCCGGAGATATTGTTCCGCGATTACCGAGAGTGTGTCGGCCGCCTGCAGGCGCGCCTTGGCTTTCTCGTCCGCGGGGTCTTTGCCATTCGCAACCAGGCCCAAAAGCCGCTTGGCTTCCTTGCGTGCAAGCTCTGGTGTCCAAGGGGCGCCGTGAGCACCGATGGTTACGAAGCGCTGCCGACCGAACACGCGGTACTTGAGAACGTAGGTTGCTTGATCGCGTTGGCGCCGAACACCAAAGCCCCGCACCGCTTCGCGATGGTCCGCATCCCAAATCGTGTCGCCCGGCTTCAGTGCTTGCACTGCGCGGATCGTTATATTTGAGACAGCCATTGATCACCTCTGTAGCTACCACGTAGCTACCACCATAACGCCAATTGCAGCGCAGGTAAGGCGGGAGGCGGCGGGCTTATTGGTTGATAATACTCCAATTTTCGTACGAAAGGCGGGAATGGCGTAACGCCGGCGGAGCCCTTGCCGTGTCTGTGGAACAGGAGGTCGGTGGTTCGAGCCCACCCAACTGTACCATCCGCAAGTGAACTGCTCCGCATACCCAGCACCTTGCCGATCGGCACGACCGATTTTGCGCCTTGCAAGATACAAAGGCGCCCAGCACGCGTCGCTCCATCCCGATCAGCGCCGCCGCTTGCCTTTCGCTGCGCGCTTGGCGGCCTTGGGTCGCCGTGGGGTCGCCCGCTTGGTCGCTGACGGCTTGGCCGCTGCGACCGCGACCGGTGGCTCACTTCCCGCCAGCGATCCGAGCGCGGCGAGCAGCCGATCGGCGGCAGTCTTTTCGCTCTGTCCGGCGGACCGTGCGTATCTGGAAAGCAGGAACGCAGCATTGTCGAGGACGGAACGCCACATCCTGACATTGTTGACGCGGGCATGGTGCTGCCCGAAGTCTTCGATCAGGCGCGCGACGTCTTGCGCAAGGCGGCCGGCGCCGATCGACACGAACAGGTTCAGTTCGGTCTGTCCGACGACGGTCCAGAAGTCCGGTGCGGCGGACGACATTGATTGGCGCACCTCCGCGATGTCGTTGGCCCTGAGCGGCTTCGCCAGCACCAATTGTGCCGCAATCCGGTTCATCGCCGGATAAAAGAACGGACGCGTCTTGGTGTCGCGCGCGATCGTCTCCGCGGCGCTGTAGTGCTGCCGCATTTCGTCGATCGCCTGCATTTCGGCGGACTGATCACCAGCCAGGGCTTCGAGCATCGCCAATCGCTTGAATCCGGAGCCGTAGATGCTTTGCCGCTCGTAGGTCGGCGCCAGCGCCAACAGTTTGTCGAGCAGCGCCATCGCATCCTTGATGGCCGCGCGAGCGTCGTCGAAGGCTTTGGTCGACGGTCCGGCCACGCTGTTGATGTTGCTCCAGGCCTGGCGGATTCTCGCATTGGCCAGTTGCTCGATCGCGATCAGGGATGTCGTTCCATCCTGTGCCGCTCTCGCGCGCTCGTACCACGCGATCGACTCCGCGAAGAAGCCCGATTTCGCCCAAGCGCTTCCGAATGCCTCGGCGACGTCTCCGCGATCTCGGTACTGGCCGAAGGTGGCCTCGAGATAGCGCAGGCGTCCCGCCTGAACGTCGGACGACTTGCGCTGGTACTCGCTTTCCACCTCGATCTGCTCGAGCGCGAACATCAGGGATGGGGCAGAGGCAATGCTGGAAAACTCCTGCCCCGGAGCAGGCGTCGGGCGCTGCGCATCACCGGTTGTTCGCCGGAACCGCCAGTCGGGGTCGCCATAGCACTGATAGGCCGCCCAGGTGTTGCCGCCGACGGCATAGGCTTTTTCCCTGGCCGCCGCGACGGCGTCGATGAAGCGCTTGTCTGCGAGCAGCGCGCGATAGAACTCCCTGGCAAACACGCTCGCAGCTTCATCGTCCACCGCCCAGCCGGCGGCGATCACGCATCGGACGCCACTCTTGATGAGGGCCTGGGCGACACCGGACGCAAATTGCGCGCGGTTGTAGTTGGTGGGCCCGAGCAGCTCGTTTGGAGCGCCGGTCCCGAGATGGCAGCAATTCACGAACACAAGCTCGGGTTGGACCCGCAACGCCTGGATTTCATTGGCTCCCAGGAACGAACCGCCCGAGAGCACCACGCCCCTCGTCGCGATGCCCTTGTCGGTCTCGGTCGGCGGCTCGCCATGGCCCGCCACATGGATGATCCGCCAGAATTTCTTGCAGGCCGCATTGAGCACGGCGGTCGCGTCGGGTTCGGGATCCCCGGGGCTGGGACCGCTGATCACGGACGTCACCCGTGCCGAGTTGGACTTCGGGCTAGCGGGAGATGTCGTGGCCGCGGTCAGGAACGTCGCGACCTCGAGGGCCTCGCGCCTGGCGCCCAGCAGGATGGGGTAGGTCTCTCGAGCGCAGGCAGGGTCGCCGATCACGAGAATGTCGTCGTCGGCCGTGGCGTTGTTCACGGCGATGTCGGGCGTCGTCATCCGCAGCTTGCGCAACAGCTTGGTCCGGATCGACCATGGCTTCTGCCGGTTCGAAGCTGTCGGCGACTCCAGGGCCTCCCAGGGTATCGGAGCCGTTCCTTGGTCAAGCTCCAGCACCGTCGCCGTGCTGCCACCCAGGAACGACTCGAGATCGCGGGGCAGGAGCAGGGTGAACAAGGTTCGGCCGATCTGCGTGTCGGTATTGGTGTTGTTGGAGGCGGTCGTCACCAGGTTCTTGATGAGGCGCACTTGCATCGGCTGGGGACGCACGTCGTTGCGCGCCCGTTTCGAGTTGATGGTGTAGGCGATCTCCTGGCTGTCGCCCTCGGTCTTCAGCACGAGCGCACTGATGAAGTCGTAGTCGGCGCCGCGATATCCGGCCTCCGGCGGCCGGCGCAGCGCGCCGGCTTCTCGTGCGATGGTCGGGGCGATCGCATAGGAGCCAGGTGCCGAGATCGCGAGGGTCTGAAGCGCATTCCAGGCGTCGCTCGCGCGGTCGAGATAGAGTTCGATGATCTTGAGCTGGTCGACACGCGGCCACTGCGCGTCCGCAGGGTCCTTCTCCGCGATCTGTTCGTTGGCCTCACGCACGCCCTGCGCGATCAGCTGGGCGGCTTGGCCGGGCGTGATGCCGCTGCCGCCGCTGCCCAGCAGCGTGGTCGCGAGCGCAAATCCGGTGACGACCGGGCTGCGTTCGGTGAGACGCTGCGACCATCCGATCACGGCCTGCCGAACCGTGTCGACGAGATCCGAGCCGCGCAACTCGCCTTCGGGGCCGAGACCTGCGACGATCACCGCCGCGGGCAGCGGCATCAGCCTTTTGGGATCGTCGCTGAGATTCCGGAAGATCTGAAATGTTCCCGGTCCCGTGGCGTACAGACCGCGATGCAACGATGCGCTCATCGCACGATTGAGGACATTGTCGATCGCAGCTTCCGCGCCGGTGAGGCTCGATGACCGGTAATGGCCGATCAGCAATGGTTCGGCGACAAAGGTGAGATCGCCGTTGACGACCTCGATGTGCAGCGACGCCGACACCGGCGCGGCTTGCGGAGCGCGCGCTGCCGCCGATGACAGCACGTCGAGCTCGCTCTGAGGCGGCGATTGCCGCACCCGCAATCGGGCGGGACGGGCTCGTGCCACCGGCCCGGCGGTTTCGGCGGCCTTCTGCCGGGCAGTGCCAATCGCGGAGACCCGGGCCAGTCGTTTCGTGGTGCCGGTGTTCAGAAGCTCGCGGTAGGCTTCGAATGCAGCCTTGAACCGCGGCAGCGAACCGTGATCGGAATCGACGGACCAGGTCGCTACTCCCGGAAGCTCCGCGCTTTCCTGCGTAACCCGGCCATCGCCGTCGCCGACCTCGAGATAGACCAGCCCCCTGTCGCCATCGCGCGCGCCCTCGTAGCCGTCAGGCGTGGTTGGCGCCTTGCCGACCACCAGCAGCAGCCTGTCGGCCCAGGAGACGAGGTCCCGGTCGCGTTGCTTGTCGAGCGCGCGACGGAGCTCCACCGCATCGTCGAGCACGGCTTGCGACGGGATACCCCATTCGAATTGAGCGAGCTGAAGTGCCAGACTGTGCCACGTGCTGCGCGCGCGGATGGCATCGAGATCGGACGTTGCGAGATCTCGCCAGGCCGCTTCCGTACCGAGTCCGTTCAACAGGCCCGCCTGGAGCTGAACGAATCCCGGGAAGCCCGCAATCAGCTGGCGCGATTCGTTGCTGGCGAACGGCGCGCCCACATTGATGAGGAGATTGCCGAAGCTGTCATCGCCCGACAGCACCTGCATCGGCGTCCAGGATCCGCCGTTCGGCGTTCCGAGCATCAGAATCCGCGCTCCGTCGGATTGCATCATCCGATCCCAGGTCGCGGGATCGACGATCTGCACGGCACGCGCAACCAGCCCGCCCATCGAATGGGCGATGATCCGCACCGGCTGCCCTGATGTCTTGCGTGCGTCGAGCGCCGTCGCGATCGCCTCTGCGAGCCGCTTTGCCTCGGCCATGATCGGGCGTCGCCAATCGAATGCGAATGGCTTGACGTCATGATCGCTGAACAGCTCGGTGGCGAGATCGTCGTAGTAGATTCCGATGGGGCCATCGGGCGCGACCGCGTCGGCGTTGTTTGGATCGTAGGCGAGCCGCTTGAAGCCGTTGACGAGGCGCCATCCCAGCCAGATCCGCTCATCCGCGATCTTGAGGTTGCTGCCGAGAATTCCGGGCAGGACGAACAGTGCCGGCAATTCAGCGGCCTTGCTGGCGGGACGTGCGGGCAGCGCCGCGCGCGTTCCGCTCGATGATTCCCCGGCCCAGGAGAGCGGGCCGATCACGTTGAACCCGTCGGGCGACGTGCTGTCCGTCCGGGTCAGGGCGTCGACCACTGCCGATGCCGTCTGCGCGTTGCTGAAATAGTTGAAGTGCGAGACCTTGCCGCCCTGGTCGAGAACGAAGGTCGATGCCCGCTCGCGCGGCGAGCCGCCATACATCGACCGGGTCTGCACGACCAGATCATTGTCGGTCCAGAAGAATGCGTCGGACAGCAGGGCCTTGACCCAGGACACCACGGAATCGCCCTGGAGATCGCCGGCGACGACGCGCAGGTCGCCGCTAATCGGGCTCGTCGCCGAATGAAGCCAGCGGATCAGCGGAGAGTCCGGAATCTGCGCCGCAAGGCCGGGCACCTTGTCGGGGTCCGCGCGTCGGCGGGCGACTTCGCCGAGAAAGTTGACGAGTTCGTCCGCAATCGGAATCTGGGCGAGCTTGAGCGCCCATTTCAGCACCGATACGTAGGCATCGAGCCGCTTGGAGGCGAGCAACGTGCCGCGCGCCGGACATGCGACGCGGACAACCCGCTCGATCGAAATCTTCTTGTCCGCGACGAGCTCGGCGAGCTGTTTCAATTCGGCCGCGCTCGAACCATCGTCCCTGAACAGGTCCAGACCGGACAGGCGTGGATTGGCGCACACGCGTGCCAGCACTTCGGCAACCAGTCCGCCGCGTGAATGGGTCAAGAGGTGAAGTCGTGCGTTGCCGGGCGCCGCTTCGGCGAGCGTGATGGCATTGGCGATCGGGCTCACGCCGAGCGTCGGATGATCGAGGGCGTAGACCCTGTCCTTGTAGGACTTGAACAGCGCAGTCACCAACTGCGGGTGCTCGGTCCAGAGCTTGCCGAAAGTGCCGGAGGTTTGGCTGAAGGTTCCGTGGACCAGAACCAGCGACGCTCCATCGGCGGCGGCGATAGAGGACCTGTCGCGCCCCTTGAGCGGCGGGAGCTCGTCAGGCTGCAACCGATAGACGCCCGGGTCGACCTGCGAGTCGAAGGACTTCACGACCTTCGAGGCAACGAAGTCGGCCGCCTCGTCCTCGACGATCCCGGTGAGAATGTGCAGCGCCCCCACCTGCACGTCGCCGAAAATGCCGCGCGACAGGGGAGCTGCGTCGTCCAGACGCCATTGCAGCCGGCCGGGTACGCGCACCTCTCCCGGGCCGAGCGTGGTTCCTTCACGCGCGAGCGGATCGTGCTGTGATTGCAGCAGATCCCGCGCGGATTCGGGATGCAGCCACAGCGAAGGTCCGCCTGCGATATCGATGACGACGATGTCTTCTCCGGGAACGGCGGCTGCGGTCTTGATGACCGCATCGCCGGCGCCGCGTTGCGCCGTCACGATCACGGAGTCTTTCGGATGCCATGTCGCGGCTGTGGTTGGGGCGGGAGCGGGAGCGCCGCGGGTCGTTTGGCTCTGACGGACGCCGGTCAGCACGAATGAGATTGGTTCTGGCAATGTGACGCTCCTGCAATGGCGGGGCCACAACGCAAGAACCGGGAGCGAGCGGAACGAGCCACCGCGGCCGGGCAGGTGGCCACTGAAAAAGGAACTGCGAGCAATGAAGTGACGATACTCGCTTTAATAGAATTGACAAGCGTTGCGGCGGCGCGTGTTGGCGGCCTGCTTCGTGATGAAGCGATCAGGCTTCGGCAGACGAACAAGCTCCCGTCTGACATTGCTTCCGGCAAGCGACCGGACGTCGCACCGGTTCGCCCGCCGATAGCTTCTGCCAAGGGCCAGCGTCGCTTGCGAGATGGTGCAACGCCGCCGTGAATTGATAAATTTCGTCAGGGGCTTGCAAAGGTGGCCGCGATCCCCGCCCGTGGCGTGCCATCACGCCCGCTTGCGCTTCTGCGTTGCTTCACCCACACTCGCCGAAACAACGCGTTGAAGACGCCGAGTGACACCTTGGGGGACGCATGGGGACCGCCGGTTCAAGGAGTTTTTCGTTTGCGTTGCTGCTCGCGGTCGGGCTTGCGGCGTTGCTGTTGCCGGGCCGGGCTGAGGCCTACACGCCCGACCAGCAACAGGCCTGCACGCCGGATGCGTTCCGGCTCTGTGGTGCCGATATCCCCGACGTCGATCGCATCACGGCCTGCATGATCCGGAACAAGGCGCAACTTTCGCCGGCCTGCCGGGTGTTCTTCCGCGCGGGTCCCGAGGCGAGCGAGCGCGTCGAGCGGCGACCGGTGGCTGCGAAGCGCAAGCATGCGAAGCCGCGCAAGGCGAAGCGGCAGGCCGACTGACGTAATTCTCATCGCGCGCACGCTAGACGGCCTTGCCGCGTGCTGTCCTCGCACGAGCCGACCTCGGTGCTGCGTGGGTCGCGTGGCGGCGATTTCAAGGCTGCGATGCGCGACAGACTGACGCCTTGTGACGCTGTCACGCAGCATCATCTGTCAGGCTTGTGTTGTTTGCAGATTCCGTTCCCCGCGGTGGAACGGACGGAGTGGGATGCGTGAGCGAATTTTACAGGCAAGAGATTGATCGGCATTTCGCCTGGTTCGAAGCCAAGCTCCCGGACAAGCCGGCGCGCTTCGTCGCGTGGCTGCGCAAGCCGTCGTCGCGCTATGTGCGGATTCCGCTGGCGATTCTGTTGATCATCGGCGGCATCTTCAGCTTCCTGCCGGTGCTCGGCCTCTGGATGCTGCCGCTCGGACTCCTTTTGTTCGCGCAGGATGTTCCGTTGTTGCAGAAACCCACCGCGCAATTGCTCGGCTGGATCGAACGCAAATGGATCGCGCGCGAGCGCGCCAAAGCTGCCGAAAAACGCTAGGCCTGAGTCAAATCAAGCGTTTAGCACTTCCATTTGCGGTTGTGTCATAGATGATGTGTGACTCAAAAAGCAGAATGCACCGGTAATCTTGGCCGCTTTGCGGATTGCAAGAAGTTTTTTCTTTCGCGAATCAGCGCTCTGATTCATTTTCGCCTCCTGGGGTCAATCTGGAGGCCAAGGTATGAACGTCATTGTTTTCGCTTCGCGTAAAGGGGGCTCGGGAAAAAGTACCCTGGCTGCTCACCTCGCCGCGCAAGTGCACAAGGCCACGAAGCCATGTCTGCTGATCGACGCCGATCCGCAGGGCTCGCTGACGCTGTGGCACAAGCTGCGCGGCACCAACGAACCGGCGATCAAGACCGCGGTGAACTCGGTCAGCGGGATCATTGCGCAAGCCAAGCGTGACGGCATCGAGTGGGTGTTCATCGATACGCCGCCGAACCTGTCGGCCGTGGTCGACGACTCGATCAAGAACGCCACGATGGTGATCATTCCGGCGCGGCCCGGCGTGTTCGACGTCAACGCGGTGCAGGAAACGATCCAGACCTGCCGTTCGATGCGCAAGCCTTATGCCGTCGTGATCAACGGCGCGCCCGCGCAACGTGACGGCGCCGAGAGCCGCATCGTCGCGATCGCGCGCGAGGCGCTGGCCAAGTTCCGTGCGCCGGTATGGAGCGGCCAGATCACCAACCGCGCAGATCTCCTGATGGCGCTCGGCCAGGGCGAAGGCGCCCGCGAATATTACGCGGAGGGCCGCGCCGCCGCCGAGATCAATCGGCTGTGGGCCGCGATCGAACGTTCGATCAAGGCGATCCGCGGCACGGCGCCGGCTTCCGGCGCGATGCACAAGCAGGCGGCGTAACAACGCCGCTTTGGTTCGAAATGGAAAGAACGCGCGGCTCCCGCGCGTTTTTTGTCGTCGTCGTCATCGCTTCGTCGCGGTGCTCCTCGCAATGACGGAGCAGGTGGCCTTACGCCACCATCAGCAGATAGAACAGGATCACCGGCGCCAGGGTCAGGATCACCGACCAGATGCCGACAGCCCACAAAATATCCTCGGTCGTAAAGCCCGGCTCGGCACCCGGCCTCACGGCAGCGAAACCGCTTCTCGAATTCACGTCGCCCCCGCATTGATTTTTAGCGCAATGGGAAGGCTGATACGCGAGCGGTTTTAATATCCCGGTCGGAATTTCGCCGGCATTTGCGCGCGGCTACTACTTCGGATTAACCACGGCATGGGCGGCGGGGCACCGTGCGCTTCAGTGCATCCCTGCGTCCCGGTCGCGGATCGCACCGAGATGCTCGTTGATGCGGAAGACGATCAGGATGAACTCGGCGACGATCCGCGAGAACACGATGCCGACGAACATGCTGGCGATCGAGGCGAGCAACTGGATGAACCCGACGAACGGGCTGATCGCCATCGCCGTGAGGCTCCACAGGACGCCGGAGATCCCGAACAGCACGATCACGGCCATCACGAGCCAGTAGAACGTCTTGATGATCGTGGGCGTGATGAAACGGTCCCACTGAAACAGATCCTGGAAATCGAACATCATGGTTCTCCCGGCAGGCCGAAATATGATTCGCGTCTCATCCTACTGCGTCACCCCCGGCGGTATCACTTCGTCCCGGAGCCTGCGCCGCAGGTCTCCATCGCGATGAAGTCTTGCACCGGATCGATGGTCCCGGACGGCGCTCAGCGCCTCCGCACCACCGGTCGATACCCGGGGAGCCCAGTCCGTCCCCGCGGAGGGCGAGCCCCGGACCGGGCGCCGGCAGTCCAGGAGCGAGCTATGCGAGTGGGCTGGTTGTGATTGCCGCAAATAACGGCCACAATCGGGCTTCCCTCCGGCATATCCTCAACCTCATGACCACGCTGACCTTTGAAGACTTCAAGCCGGGCCGCTTCGGCACGTTCGGCCCGCGCCATGTTTCACGCGAGGAGATCCTCGCCTTCGCCGCCGAATTCGACCCGCAGCCGATGCATCTCGACGACGAGGCGGCCAGCAAATCCATGCTCAGGGGCCTGTCGGGCTCCGGCTGGCATCTCGGGTCGCTGCTGATGCGGATGCTGTTCGATGGCTTCATCGGCCGCACCGCCTCGCTCGGCTCGCCCGGGGTCAACGAGATGCGCTGGATCGCGCCGCTGCGTCCGGGCGACGATTTGACGCTGGACGTCGATGTCGTCGAGGCCCGCGTCTCCAAGAGCCGGCCCGCGACCGGCATCGTCACTTTCAAGGGCACGATCCGCAATGCGCGCGGCGAGACGCTGTGCGAGATGGAATCGCCGATCATGATCAGCCGCCGGGACGGCGCGGGTAGCCAGTAATGCGTTTCTTTGAAGACATCGAGATCGGCGCGCGGCGCGAACTGGGCGCATTCACCTTCGCGCCCGAGGACATCAAGCGCTTTGCCGCGCAGTTCGATCCGCAGCCCTTCCATCTCGACGAGGAGGCGGGACGCAACTCGCTGTTCGGCGGGCTCGCCGCATCGGGCTGGCACGTCGCCAGCGTCTGCATGAAGCTGCTGGTCGCCGACGGTCAGCGGCTTGCGGCCGAGGCCGCCGCGCGCGGCGAGCAGGCTGCGGTCTGGGGACCCTCGCCGGGCTTCCGCGAACTGCGCTGGATCCGGCCGGTGCTGGCAGGCGACACCATCAGCTATTCGAACGAGGTCGAGACCAAGCGCACCTCCGAGAAGCGGCCGCAATGGGGCATCCTTCAGGCGCGCAATACCGGCATCAATCAGCGCAATGAAGTGGTGTTCTCGTTCCTCGCGACCGCCTTCGTGCCGCGCCGGAATCCAGGTTCCTGATGTGGCCTGCGCGCACCTGATGTTGCACGAACGCCATGGTCGGCAGATTACCTGCTGTCCGACGCAGTTGTGCGTTGCGCGGAACTGATTATTTGCTAACGCATTTTGAACCTTTGTCCCTGCCTATGGCTTCAGGGCACGAACTATTGGGGATGATCATGGCAGATCGCAGCGCGCTGAAACTCGTCGGCATTATCTTCGCGACGGTAACGCTTGTGGTGATGCTGGCCACCGGCCTGGTGGTGAAGGGCTTTGCCGACGGCAACTATTCGTTCGAGACCACCGCGAGCATCGATCGCTGATCCAGCCGTCCTGTTCGCATCGGCGCGGCTGGCGTCGGGTGCGCGTCTACGTTCTTACAATGTGATCCGCCGGCGGGCTGCGTCACATTTCTCCAGAAACCCTTCAACGATTCCAGATCAGCACCATCACGACGGTCGCGGCTGCGAGGATGCCGACAAACCGGATCATGATCGTGCCGATGCCGCCCTGATGCGGCTGGCGCAGCGGAATCGGGTCGGCATTGTCAGGCCGCACGCTCTGCATGAAGTGTTCTCCGCATCGATTCCCGCCGGGCACGGCCCGGATCAAAATCGACTGCGGAGTTTACACCGCGCCCAATAACAAATCGTTCCGTCGCGAAACCGGCCACGCAAAACGAAGCCGCCGCCTCCCATGCAGGAGGCGGCGGCCGGCGGTTTCAGAGATTGATCGCGATCAGCTGTTGCGCAGGCCGTCGGCGGCGCGCTTCCACTGCGAGACGTTGTCGGCGATCATGCGCGTCGACTTCATCGCGGCCTGGCTGAGCTGGGCATAGCCGGAGATCTCGCGCTGGACGCGCTGGCCCTCGGCATGCAGCAGGTCGCGCAGGCTCTCGAGCTCGCCGATCAGCTTCTCGATCTCGGCGAGCGAGGTGCCGGCGACGCGCTGGATCAGCGAATTGACGTTGCTGACGGTGGCGTCGGTGTTGGCGTCGGTCGGCGCGGTCTCCGGGCTCGCCACCGGCCGGCGCAGATAGGCGATGTCGTTGCGCACGAAGTCGCGGATACCGGCCTCGACTTCCGAGACCGCGGCGAGGTTGGAATCCACCTCGGACGTCGCCTCTGCGGCTTCCTCGGTGCGGTTGGTGGCGTTCATCGGCTTTCCCCTGAGTTCGCAATAGCGAAGCGCGGCTGTCCCCCGCACGACGAATTGATGAAGTTACGGACCTATCAGTGCCGCCGAATTTGACCGCATCTGGGCCAAGTTGGGGCAATGCCTGATCATTAGCGCGACAGGGCTAACAGATCGTTCACCATGAGTGCTTGTAGCCGGCGCCGATGCTCTTGTTGATCGTGCCCTGGGGGGTCTCGCCGACCGAGCCGGAGACGGTGACGCCGTCGAACAGCTTCTGCTCGGCGCCGATCCGGCGCAGCCATTTGTCGTCGGAGGCGGACAGCGTCTGGCCGGCGGTGATGCTGGTGCCGGTGTCGTTGACGGACAGCCGTGCCGACTGGTCGGTGTTGTAGCTGCTCGACGGGCGGCCGACGATGCCCGGCACCGGGACCACGCCCTGCTGGATGTAGTTGTAGCCGTTCTGTAGCGTCAGCGAATACTGCTCCGACAGCGGCACCGACTTGCTCAAGGAGGTGCCGACCTTGCTCTGGTCGGCGCCCGGATCGACCCGCGCCTCGACCGAGGTCTTGTCCCAGATCGAAGCCACGCCGCCGGTCGAGATCGCGGCCCAGGCCGAGCCGCCGGACTGCGGCAGGTTGCCGCCATTGGCGAGCCGCTCCGACAATTGCTCCGACGTCGTCATCGTACCCTGCCTGGCGACCGTCATGTCGGCGCCGATGCGGGTGTCGAGGAACGGCGAGATCGACTGCTTGACCGACACTGCCGACGAGCCATTGGCGTTGTTGTTGGTAGTCCAGGCTGGATCGTTGCCGGCGGTGCTGCGCTTGGCCGCGCCCTTCGGTGCCAGCGAGGGCAGGTTGGTGGAATCAGTGTCGAGCTGGCTCCAGTCCAGCTTGCTCTCGTCGATGTCCTTCAGGATGTCGGCGTCATTGGCATCGGCGGCCGGCGCCTGCTCGGCCGGCGCCTCGACGTCGTCCGCGGCGTTGTTCTGCGCGGCAGGGGTGATCTGCAAGGGCGGGAACTGGGCGGCGGCCGAAAACGCCATCGCCATGCTGAAGCCGGCCGTCAGCACCGGCAGCCTTGCCCAGCCAAATCGTGATGTGGAAGTCATTCCCAGCCCGCAAATTCCAGCGCCGCAACATGCAGTTGCCGTGGCGCGAAATTGTGGCAAAGGCACTCTGGAGGCAAGTGATAGACGCGTGATCGTCATGTCCGGGACAACGCCAGGCGCGATCGCGCCTGACGTCCGCGCGCGCGGCCGTTCGGGGCTGGCAAAACAGGCCGCTGCTGCCGGCGCTTCAACGCGAAGTCAGGCTTCGCGCTTCGGCCCCGGACATGACGAAGGCGTGAAATCGCCGACCCGTCAGACCGCGATCCGCGGCAGATGGATCGGATAGCCGACGGTCTGTTCGACCAGGTCGAAGCTGTCGACCAGCATGCGGAAGCTCGTCAGCTTGCCAGTCTTGAACTGCGCGAAATGCGCGATGCGGAGCGAGATCGGCTTGTTGGAGTCCAGCGCGGTCAGCGAATAGCGCAGCATCGAGGCCGCGGAATCGGTGCCGAGCATGATCTGCTCACGGTCGAAGCGGTGGACCCGCAGGTTCTCACCGATCTGCCTGATCACCTCAAGCACGGCGGTCTTGCCGCGGCGCGAGCCGAAGAAGGAAAACAGGTCGATCGGCCCGTAGATGGCCCATTCGATTTCGTCATCGAGCAGCGGCTCGATGTCTGCAAGCTGGCGTTCGTTGATCGCGCGATGCAATGCGCGCGAAAAACGCCAGAGGCTGTGCTCTGTCATTTTGGTCTGGTCCTGAAACTGGATTTTCAAAGCAAACGAATGGCAGGCGGTCAGCGCCGACGCCGTGCCAGGTTGCTGCACTTCACTATTAAGCGCTCAAATAGTGCGGATCGGCAAAAACGCAAATGACTTTTTTGCAATGCACAATTGCACGCGTTCTTGCCGAAATGTGAACGCCGCCTCTGGACTCCGCATCCACTTCACCCGAAAGCGCTTTCAGCGGTCGCGTTGCCGCGCCGGCTGTCGTTCGATCACGATCTCGGCGTCGCGGATCGCGACCACGGCGAACAGCAGCGCGCCGCCGATGCCACCGATCGCCGCGCCGAGCGGCATGAAGGTGAAGAACACCAGGGTTCCGCTGTCGAGACCCGAGGTCTTCGCCAGTCCGATCCAGGCAAGCCCGGCCCCGATGCCGAGAGCGGCACCGCCGAGAGCGCCCAGTGCAAGGCCAAGCACGGCGAGCAATGCGATTTTCATGGTGATCTCAGCCCCGACCACGACAAGCCCTGTGTGATAGGTCAGCGCCGCGCCATCGAGGTTCAACGCGCGCTGGCGAATTCGCACGGCGCGCGCAGAGAAGGCTAGAGCGAGTTGAGTCTTGATCAAATTGGCCTGACGCGCCCTCGTTCACCTCTCCCAAGGGAGAGGTGAATCGCGTTCGTGGCCGAACCGATTCAACCTGACTTCATCCCGATCTAGGAAACGGTCTGCCCGGTCAGCGCCGCCGCGATGTCGCGCTCCAGCACCTGCTGGACCAGGTCGAAGGTGTCGATGATCTCGCGGATCTCGGTGATCTTGCCGTCGCGCAGCGTGTAGAACACCGCGACGTCGAACTGCACCACGCGGCTGTTGTTGCGCTTGCGGAAGAACACGCGCAGTTGCGCCGCGACCTTGTCGCCTTCGGCCACCACGGTCGGCGCCTCGTAACGCATGTCGGAATAGCGCTCGTGGATCGTGGTCCACATCTGGCGCAGAGCGGCCTTGCCACGGTGCTGGCCCATATGCGGCAGGATGTCGATCGGGGCGTTGGCGAGAAACGCGACGTCGTCGCTGCAGCGCTCCAGCGCACCCTCGATGCCGCCGGCATAATAGACGTCGAGGAAGTTCAACACGCGCTGCCGGTTCAAGTCCTCGCCCATATTCGACTCCGCCGGTTCCATCCGACTCTCGCTGGCCCGCATAGTGAACCCAAGCGTTGCATAATCAAACACATGTTTGACGCGCCAGAGTGGAAATGGTTCAGCAACCAGCGCGTGTATCGTGGGGCGTGGGCGCGGGATGTCGCGTCGCGCTCGGCCTTGCCGTGGAACCGGCGGCTCGTATGCTTGGTGGCGGAAGGCGGCCAAACAGAGCCGCCGCCATGGGGAGAGACCAATGAAGCGCATCACCCCATTCGCCACCGTTCTGGCGCTGCTCGCATGCCCGGCGATGGCGCCGGTGCTCGCCCACACCCCGCAGCAGCCGCCGCACCAGCTCTACAATGAAGGCGACCTCAAGCTCGAAAGCGGTGAGGCGATCAAGGATTTCTCGATCTCCTACGTCACCCACGGCACGCTGAATGCGAAAAAGTCCAACGCCATCCTGATGGTGACCGCGATCTCGGGCAATCATCACCGGCTCGATTTCATGATCGGCCCCGGCAAGGCGCTCGACACCGACAAATATTTCATCGTCTGCACCGATGCGATCGGCAACGGGCTGACGACCTCACCGAGCAATTCGAAGGCGCAGCCGCGGATGCAGTTCCCGAAATTCGTCATTCGCGACATGGTGGAATCGCAGTACCGGCTGATGAAGGAGAAGCTCGGCATCGACCATGTCGTGGCGGTGGTCGGGCCCTCGATGGGCGGCATGCAGGCGCTGCAATGGGGCGTCAGCCATCCCGGCTACATGGACGCGCTGGTCGCGATGGTGCCGCTGGCCAAGACGCCGGCGTGGTCGGTCGCGGTAATGGAGGCCTCGCGCAAGGCGATCATGAACGATCCGGCGTGGAAGGACGGCAATTACGAGGCGGCGCCGGAGAAGGGCCTGCGGCTGTTCCGCGACATCGTCGCGCTGCTCGCGGCGCGCACGCCCGACATGTATGTCGGCCAGTTCAAGTCCGGCCCCGACGTGCTGCCCTGGATGGCCGAGCAGGAGAGCGCGCTGTGGAAGCTGTTCGACGCCAATGACTGGATCTACCAGAGCTGGGCCTATGACCGGCACGATGTCGGAACCACTCAAGGCTTCGGTGGCGACACCGCGAAGGCGCTGGCCTCGATCAAGGCGAAGACGCTGATCCTGACCGGCACCAAGGACCTGCTCAATCCCGAGTTCGAGCCGAACGAGATGGGCAAGAACATCCCCTCCGTGACCATCAGGACGATCAGCCCGGGCAGCGTGACCGGCCACGCCTCGGCCGGCGGTTTCTTTCCGGCGGATGTCGAGTTTCTCAATCGCGAGACCGGTGCGTTCCTCGACGGCGTCACCGACGGCGGCAAGAGGCTGAACTGATCGCTGAATGGCGCCGTTGCGGGTGTCGAACTTCCGCTAATCCGATGGCGCGACCTTGCCGGTGACGAGGTCGATGACGAACCGCCGCTTCTTCTCGTAGCCGGGCGGCACGAAGGCCTCGCCGGCGAGGAGGTCGTGATAGAGCTCCTTCGGCTTTGGGAAGCCTTCGCCGCAGGCGCTGCGGATGGTCGCGTCGTCGGCGTAGTCGACATCGACCGCGACGCTGTCGCGGCGCGGACCCGCGGCGAGGTTGGAGAGGCCGAAATATTTCGGTCCCTCGTTGCACATCACGACATTGGAGCCATAGGCGCTGACCGCATCCTCGGCGCGGAGCAGGAAGTCCGGCGCGATCTCGATCCGCTTGCCGGACTTGCGCGAGAATGCCATCCGCGTCACCGCGCTTTCGACGATGCCCTGGCCCATGTGGCCGACCAGGCAGACCAGCGCGTCCTGCTGCTCGTCCCTGGGCAGGACGATGCAATCGTGGCCCTGCGCGCCCGGCAGGAAGCGGATGAAGCGGGTGGCCCTGCCGGTCTGCTCGAACAGCGCAACGCCGCCGAAATCGGTCGCGTGCGGCTCGCATTCGCTTTCATAATTGACCACCAGCAGCGCATGGCCGGCGGCGAGGAAGCGCCCGGCGTAGCGCTCCTTGGTCAATTTGACGTCGCAGGCACGGCCGTCGGGATAGGATCTTGCCCGCGTGCAGGTCGATCCCGTGATGTTGGCGCCGGCACAGAATGTCGCGAGCAGCGCGCGGTCGCTGTCCTGCGCGAAGGCCGGGCCCCCCGATATCAACGCGATCGCCGCGCAAAGCGCCGGCGCGAGGCGGGCCAGGAAGAGGGCGATCGGTGATCTCTGCATGATATCAAGAACGCTGTCCGCAATGCCGCGGCATTTAGAGCATGATCGTGACGGCCGCGCAGCAATTTCTGTGGCCTCGGCTCGGGAACCTGTGGGGTGGCTCGGCCGTTGATGCGGCGCAATTCGATTGGAGCCGCATCATGAAATCAATTCTTCTCGTTACCGCCATTGCCGTCACCGCGCTTGCCGCCACATCGCCCGCCGATGCCAAGGGCTGCATCAAGGGCGCAATCGTCGGCGGTGTCGCCGGTCATTATGCCGGCCATCACGGCATGCTCGGCGCCGCCGCCGGCTGTCTCTATGGCCGCCATCACGCCAAGCAGGTGCGCGAGCAACAGCAGCAGCAACAGGCGCAACCCTCGCAGCAGGAGAAGCTGTAGGATCAGTCGTGACGTCGCACCGGGAATGTGGAGTCACATTCCGGGAACGCCGCCCGCGGGGGCGGCGTTGTCTCCTTGCGTAACGGAGACGATGATGACGAAACCAAGGACCAAGACCATCCAGCCCGTTCCCGACGACAACAAGAGCCATAAGGGCCCCGGCAGCACCCCAGGCGTTCCCCTCGATACCACCAAGGGCCATCGCGACGACGAGAAGCACAATATCCGCGAGCAGGCCGCGCACGGCAACCTGACCCAGAACACCAGCAACCGGCGCTCGGGGTAAGGCAGAGCTGCCAAGTCCTCCGCTGTCGTCCTGGCGAAAGCCAGGACCCATAACCACCGCCTTCGATTGTGAACGGGACCCGCGGCCCCGGCGCCGCGCGACAAATGCACATTTGGGGTAATGGGTCCTGGCGTTCGCCAGGACGACGTCGGTGGATGGTTCTCGCTTCAAGATGCCAGACAGCGCGGTGCCATCACCCGTGGAAGCGCGGTTCGCTCTGCGATCGCGTTCTCCAGGCGTGACCCGCATCACGTCGTGAACGATCTCACGCGGCTAACTTGGCGGCATCGGATCGTCCGATGACCTGAACCAGGGATCGCCGCCATGAACGCCATCGCCGCACCGAAATCATCCGCGCAGAACCGGCTCGAAGGCTTTGCGCTCACCGCTGTCCTGCAAGGCCTGCCGACGTTCGCCGCCGCCGCGCTGGTGCTGAAGGTGATGGGCGCCCCGGAAATCGTCGGCGAACGCGGCGGCGCCGCGGTCTATGTCGTGCTGGCGTCGCTGGTCTACGCCGCGCTCACGCCGCTGCTCGCCGCCAAATTCCCGAAGCGCTTCGTGCATGTCCATGCGCCTGTCTTCTTCGACGCCAGCCTGTCCGTCTCCGAGAAGGTCGCGCAGTGGCGAAGCCAGCCGACGGTCTCGCTGCAACTGATGACCACCATGATCACGATGTCGCTGCTGGCGGTCGCAGTCGCCAGCCTCCGCTGAGCTTGCACTTCCCCGCTGATCGGCCTTATCTGCTCGCATGCAGATCAGGGACGAACACCCCGAGGACGCCGCCGCGATCGGCGAACTCACGGCCGCCGCCTTCGCCGACGCGCCGCACGCCAGCGGCACCGAGGCCCGCATCGTCGAGGCGTTGCGTCAGGCCGGCGCGCTGACGCTCTCGCTGGTGGCGACGGCCGACGACGGACGCATCATCGGCCATGCCGCCTTCTCGCCGGTGCAGATCGATCGGGCGGCCGGGCGCTGGTACGGCCTCGGCCCGGTGTCGGTGACGCCCGAATTGCGGCGCCAGGGCACTGGCGGCGCATTGATCCGCAGGGGCCTGGACCGGCTTGCGGCACTGGGCGCGGAGGGCTGCGTCGCGCTCGGCGATCCCGCCTATTACGGACGCTTCGGCTTCGTCAGCGATCCCGCGCTCACCTACGGTGGCGAAGCGAGCCGATACTTCCAGCGCCGCGTGCTGAAGGGCGATCCGCCGCAGGGGGATGTCAGTTATCATCCGGGGTTCGATGTCGCGTGATGCGGCAAAGGGTGCTAACCGCAACTGCGAATTTTGGGGAATGATCTAGGATGACGCTGTTGATGACAGCGACATCTCCTCGATCCTGACTGGCACCGTGCCAAAATCGCTGAACCTCACCCATCTCGGGCGCACGCGGACATAGCCGATGTTCGGCCATGTCTCACGCTCAGGACCGTCGGGCCATGCGGCGAAATACACCCGCTTGCACGCATACAGCTCCGTGCCGGTCGGAAAGTCGGCTACGCCCTCGACCTGCGCGGTCTGCTCGGCATGCCAGCCGATCACCAGTGCGGCGTGGGGATCAGCGCGCAGGTTCTGGTATTTGCGCGAAGTGGTCAGCGTGTCGAAGATGATCTCGAGATCGTCACTGATCGCGACACCGACGACGGCGGCCTGCGGCGCGCCGTCGTGGATCGTGCTGACCACCGCGAGCCGATGCATCCGCAGGAAGGCGAGAAGCTCGGCGCGTGTCATATTTGTTTGAGCATGATCTCTTCGGAAAACCGCTTCGCACTTTGCGCTAACGCGGCCCTTCGGGTCCGGATCATGCTCTACCTCTTCTTCCATCCGCCGCGCTTGCCGGGCGCGCCGCCGCTCGACCGTGCCGACGGGCCGAATTCCGGGCCCGACTGCCGCGAGTCGGTTGGCTGGATGATGCGGCTGGTGGTGCCGAACGGTTTGGCCGGCAGCGCGCCGCCGGGGCGGAACGGCAGCGATTCCGGGCCGTGCATCTCGTCGAGGTCGGGCTTGTGCACCCGCGAGCCTGACTTGCCGCCACCGCGGCTTGCCTTGAGCGAGGTCTGCGCCGACTTGTTCTTCAGCGCGGCGACCGGGAGGTTGGCGGCATCGCCGTACTTCCTGGTGCCGGCATAGGCGCCGGCCTGCTTCTGCACGTTGCGCTGCTTGGCGGTGGGGTCGTCGACCACGGCCATCTCGGTGGCACGCAGCCGCTTGACCTCGTCGCGCAGGCGGGCGGCTTCCTCGAAGTTCAGATCGGCGGCGGCCTCGCGCATTCGCGTTTCGAGGTCGCTCAGCACGGCCTCGAAATTGTGCCCGATCGAGATCACGTCGTCGGCCATGCCGCCGTCGCCGATCTCGACCAGCACGTGGTCGCGTTCGTAGACCGAGTTGAGGATGTCGCCGATCGACTTCTTGACGCTCTCCGGCGTGATGCCGTGGGCTTCGTTGTATTCGACCTGCTTCTCGCGGCGCCGCGTGGTCTCGGCCATCGCGCGCTCCATCGAGCCGGTCATCTGGTCGGCATAGAGGATCACCTTGCCGTCGACGTTGCGCGCGGCGCGGCCGATGGTCTGGATCAGCGAGGTCTCGCTACGCAGGAAACCTTCCTTGTCGGCGTCGAGGATCGCGACCAGCGCGCATTCCGGAATGTCGAGGCCTTCGCGCAACAGATTGATGCCGACCAGCGCGTCGAACGCGCCGAGGCGGAGATCCCGGATGATCTCGATGCGCTCGATGGTGTCGATATCGGAGTGCATGTAGCGGACGCGGATGCCCTGCTCATGCAGATACTCGGTCAGGTCCTCGGCCATCCGCTTGGTCAGCACCGTGATCAGCGAGCGATAGCCGGCCGCGGCGGTCGCGCGCACCTCGCCGACGAGGTCGTCGACCTGGGTGCGGGCCGGGCGGATGTCCACGGGGGGATCGATGAGGCCGGTCGGGCGGATCACCTGCTCGACGAACACGCCGCCACTTTCGTTGAGCTCCCAGCCGCTCGGCGTTGCCGACACCGCGACCGTCTGTGGCCGCATCATGTCCCATTCCTCGAAGCGGAGCGGGCGGTTGTCCATGCAGGAGGGCAGGCGGAAGCCGTATTCGGCGAGCGTCGCCTTGCGGCGGAAGTCGCCGCGGAACATGCCGCCGATCTGCGGCACGGTGACGTGGCTCTCGTCGGCGAAGACAAGCGCGTTGTCGGGCACATATTCGAACAGCGTCGGCGGCGGCTCGCCGGGGCGGCGGCCGGTCAGGTAGCGCGAATAGTTCTCGATGCCGGCGCAGCTTCCTGTCGCCTCCATCATCTCGAGGTCGAAGGTGGTGCGCTGCTCGAGCCGCTGCGCTTCGAGCAGCCGGCCCTGGTCGTTGAGCTGGTCGAGCCGCATCTTCAATTCAGACTTGATCGACTTGATTGCCTGCACCAGCGTCGGGCGCGGCGTCACATAGTGCGAATTGGCGTACATCTTGATGAATTCGAGCTCGTCCTGCTTGTGGCCGGTGAGCGGATCGAACTCCTCGATGGTCTCGATGGTGTCGCCGAACAGGTTCACGCGCCAGGCGCGATCCTCATAGTGCGCCGGGAAGATGTCGATGACGTCGCCGCGGACGCGGAAGGTGCCGCGGGTGAAGTCGGCCTGGGTGCGCTTGTATTGCAGCGCCACCAGGTCGGCGATCAATTGCCGCTGGTCGATCCGCTCGCCCTTCTTCAGCGCGAAGGTCATCGCGGTGTAGGTCTCGACCGAGCCGATACCGTAGATGCAGGACACCGAAGCGACGATGATGACGTCGTCGCGCTCCAGCAGCGCACGCGTCGCCGAGTGGCGCATGCGGTCGATCTGCTCATTGATCGAGGAATCCTTCTCGATGTAGGTGTCGGTACGCGGGACGTAGGCTTCCGGCTGGTAGTAGTCGTAGTACGAGACGAAATACTCGACCGCGTTGTCGGGGAAGAAGCTCTTGAACTCGCCATAGAGCTGGGCGGCCAGCGTCTTGTTCGGTGCCAGGATCAGCGCCGGGCGCTGCGTCGCCTCGATCACCTGCGCCATGGTGTAGGTCTTGCCCGAGCCGGTGACGCCGAGCAGCACCTGGGTGCGGTCGTTGCGGTTGATGCCTTCGACCAGTTCGGCGATCGCGGTCGGCTGGTCGCCCTTGGGCTCGTAGGCGGACTTGAGCTCGAAGCGCACGCCGCCTTCGGACTTTTCCGGGCGCGGCGGCCGGTGCGGGGTCCACACCCGCATCGAGCCGTCGTCCTTGCGGAACTCGGGACGGCCGTCGCGGATCAGGTTTTCCAGTGCGTCGGCGGTGGCCTTGACGCCGAGTGCCTCCATCTTGCTGCGCGGCGGGCGGGCCAGTGCCTCGTCGTCATCCTCGGCGGTCGGCAGGCCTAGCTGCCGCGCCAGTTCCGGATCGAGGGTCGGGATGGTGGCCGAGGTGCCGTAATTGGCCTGCGGCGCCTCCTCGAGGCCCGCGGCGTCGCGCTTGGCGACGGTCTCGCCGGTTTCGCGCGTCGAGGCCCGCGCGCGATGCGCGGCGGCCTCGCCCCCGGCGCGGCGATCCCAGGAATTGTCCGGCGGCGGCTGCAAGCCGGTCCCCGAACCCATGCCGGCATCGCCGCGATTGATCGCGGGATTGAGCAGTTCGGCCAGCGCCGGTCCGATCGGTTGGACCTCAGGACGGTGTGCCTTGGATTTTGGGGTTTTGCCGGGCTTTTTCGGGGTGTTCGGTGTCTTCGCCATGCCCCGAATATGGGACGAGTCCGGCAGCGAGAAAAGGGCAAATGGCGCCCGGAATCGCGCACCGGCGAGGCTGCTGACAGCAGGGTGTCAGCAGGGCGTGCGCGCGAGAAGGCCGCCGGTTGCGGCAGCCTCCGTCGCGAAGGACCGGCCTATTTCGTGTAACCCTGGCTCGTGCAATACCAGAACGCGGTCCCCGAATTCTCGCCATGGTCGATCAGCCATTTTCGGCAGGCGTCGTAGTTGACGGCGTAGCGTTTGGCGCAGGGCTGTGGCGCCATATAGAAGCCGACGCTGCTGCTGCATTTGAATTCGGCGGCCTGTGCCGGCGAGCTTGAGATCGACAGCAAGCCGATAACGGGTACGGTCGCGAGAAGCGCAACAATCTTCATAGCCATCCCCTCTCGATTGCAGGACGGCGACCATCGCCGTCCCCGGCCACAACCTAACAGATCAGGGCTCCGCTCTCACTCGGAAAGCTGAGCGTTCGATTTGGCCGTCCGTTGGCGGGAGCAGTCAGCAGCGCGGCGCCGTCGTCACGCCCGCGGCAGGTCGACGATGTCGAGATGGATGCTGCCGCAGCCGTCGCAGCGCATGGTCCAGTATTCGGCGGCGCGGCCGGGAATCACGCGCAGCAGCGAGAGCTGGGCGGCACATTCCGGGCAAACGGTTCGGACTTGCGGCGGCCAAATCGGATCCGGCTCGCATTGCGGGACGATCGCGACCACGACATTGCCGGTCACGCCGACGCTGCGGCCGCCGGCATTGTCATGCCATGTCAGTGCGGCAGCCGGTCGATGGCTCTCTTCGCGTCGGCGATCGCCGCATCCGGATCGGACCACGCAAAGCCGATGTCGAGCGTCGGAAACGGCATGCCATCGATGACGACCGGCCTTTGATCGACCCGTTGAACCCTGGCGTGCCATTGCCCCTTCCCCACCTCGAACGACCTGATCTCAAAACCGCCGTAGATCATGCGCGACCTCGAAATGCCCCTCTCGAACGAGAGCACGGGCACGCGGGGCTAAATGTGAACCAGATCACAAATCTCGCGGTTTATTTCCGCGGTGCAAAGCAGTTCCGATTTTTTGTTTTACCGCGGCTTCTTCAGGTGGACTGCACGAAAGCGTGCTAGCTGCGGGCCGCAATGTGATCGGCGAGCGCGGCCGCGTCGTCGCCTACGCCCGACAGGAATGAGGATTTCATCTTCGACAGCCATTGCAGGCCGAGGAAATACAGGCCCGGCACGTCGGAGACGCCGTGACGGTGTCGTGGTGCGCCGTCTGCATCAACCAGCGGTATGTCGATCCAGTTCAGATCGAGGCCGTAGCCGGTCGCCCAGATCACGCTGCCGATCCGTTCGGCGCCAAGGTCGACCGCACGCAGCGGCGCCGCGAGACACGGCGGGTCGGGCAGGCGGCGCCGCGCCAGGGGATCGCCGGGATGGTCGAGGCCGCGCGCCGTAACGAAGTCGTCGACGATCCCGAGGAATGTATCGTAGTAGGCATCGCCGTTGGCGATGTTGGTGACGAGGTCGGGCGCAATCTCGAGCACACCCTCATGCGCCGCCGCCACGCGGCCGAGCAGCGTCACGCCGTCGGCGGCGAAGCGGCGGAAATCGACGGTGTGGCCGCCATAGGCGCCGGAAATCACCGGCAGCAGGCGTGACGGGCCGCGCTGCTCGATCGGAGTCTGGTCGATGCCCATCTCGGCCAGCCACCAGAACAGGTCGCGGCCGCGGTAGCGGCGCGGCAGGCGGTTATGACGCCCGACCGAAAGGAAGACGCGGCGGCCGGCGCGCATCAACTCCTCGGCGATCTGTGCGCCCGAGGCGCCGGCACCTACCACCAGCACCGCGCCCTCGGGCAGTTGCGCGGGATTTTTGTAGCTGCTGGCGTGAACCTGGAACAGCCCGGGATGCTCGTCCAGCAGTGCGGGCCGCAGCGGCCGCTGATAGGGGCCGGTGGCGATGACGACGTTGCGGGCGGCGATGTTGCCGCCGGCAATCTCGGCCAGGAAACCGGCGGCGTCACGGCGCAGCCTCAAGACCTCGACGCCGCAACGGATCGGCGGTGCGACGAAGGCAGCGTAATCCTCGATGAAGGCAATGATGTCGGCGGTGGCGGAGAAGCCGTCGGGATCGCGGTGCGGAAACGCGAACTCCGGCAGCCGCACCGACCAGTTCGGAAACTGGAACATCAAGCCGTCCCAGCGTTCGCTGCGCCAGCGCTCCGCGATCCGTCCCCGCTCCAGCACCAGATGGTCGATGCCGCGCTGCTTCAGCCGGTGGCTCATGGTGAGCCCGGCCTGACCGCCACCGATCACCAGCGTATCGATCCGTTGCTCCAGCACCGGCGGATCATGGCCCAAACGTACGATGCAGGCCAGCATCGCGCGGGCAGACGCCCGATCCCGCTGTCAGGGACCGGGCGTTCGCCGCTGATCAGTTCGCCACCAGATGCCGGTCGGCGAGGCGAACGGTGACCATGTCGAAGCGCGATTGCGCCAGCGACCGAACACCGACCTGGTGGAAGCCGATCTTGAGATATTGCTTGTCGACGTCGATGCGCAGGTAGCCGTAATTGTGGTCGTCGTATTTGGCGAGGATCAGCTTGTGGACCTTGGCGACCGGCTTGGGGCCCTCCAGATAGGTGACGTCGGAGCCGGCATTGGGCTCCTGGGCCGGCTCGCCACGACGCGGCATGACCAGCGGATTGACGTTGTGGCCGCCGTCGCCGCAGACGATGAAGGGCACGCCGATCTCCTTGAACTTGTCGAACGCCATCAGGCGCGTGTAGCGCTGGTAGTTGTGGGCGTGGCCGGACAGCACGGCGTGGGGATAGACCCCGACCTCGTGGCAGATCGTATCGATCTCCGCCCACATTTCGGTGCTGCAACCGTGATTGCCGCCGGTCCCGTCGCTCTTCGACTTGGGTGAGTAGCTGAATGGCGGGTGGTGCATCGCGATGATGACGGCGCCTGCGTACTTCTCCTGCTTGATGCGATTGAGCTGCGCGCGCAGGAAATCGATCTGGATGTTGGAGACGTCAGGCCATTTCTTGCTGAGGTTAGAGATCACGCCGGGGTCCTCCAGCGCGTTGCTGAACAATCCGATGATCCGCACGAACGGCGCATCCAGCGTGAAGTAGACGCCGGGCTGGGTCATCGCGGTCCGGTGCAGCGAACCGGCCTCCGGCGTGATGACGGTCGCAGGCGAGCAGAAATTGCGCTGGAACGTGGTCAGCGGTACCGCGTCCGGCTTGGTGCCCGGCACGATGAACGAGTCGTGATTGCCGGGGATGGCGAAGATCGGGGCCGGGTAGTTGCGGAACGGCTCATAGAACTGGTCGTAATAATAGGCCGCCTCGCCGAAATTGTAGACGACGTCGCCGAGGTGAAACAGAAAGGCCGCCGGCTCATGCTGGCCGCGGGCCGACGCGCTGTCGAGCGTGACCTGATCCGCGACGCGCAACTCGTTGAAATATTTACGCGCATTCGAGGCGCCGGAATCGCCGAAAGCGTGGAATGAAATGCTCTTGGCCTTGTTGATCTGATCGATGACCTGTGGTCCGAGCCCCCCATAGGCCGACGCAAGACTGTAGATGTCCTGCGGCGCCTGGCGGGACGGCGGAACCGCAACCACCTTCTTCTTCGCGAGATCGCCGATCTGCTTGTAGATCGCGCTGTCGCTGGGGTGCGAAACTGAAAATGCGGTCGGATCGTGCGAGGGGCCGTTTTCGCCGAAGGTCGGCTCCTGGAACAACGGCTGGCTCAACCTGGTTTGGGGGGACCGTGCCATGGCAATCTCTCCGTGATGAAATGACTGGAATGGAAGTCATTCAACCTAAGAGAGAATTGGTGTCATCTCAATACCTTTGAATGTGACGTGTTGTGTCGCTGCATCGCCGGTTCCGTCGCAGCGCGGATGATCCAGCGCCGGAACGCGGCGAAATCGCGCTGCTCGGCGTGGAAGCCGCGATAGACCAGATACCAGCGCATGCCCTTCGGCACGCTGAGCGCAAACGGCGCCACCAGCCGGCCGGCGGCGAGATCGTCGTCGATGTACGGCCGGATCCCCATCGCGATGCCGAGCCCGTCGCTCGCGGCCTGTAGCGCCTGGCCGTAGAACTGGAATTCCGGCCCGCGCGCGGTCAGCCGCGGCACGCCGGCGGCCTTCAGCCAGGACGGCCAGTCATCGGGCGAATGCGCGACGCGGATCAGGCTTGGTCCCTTCAGGTCGGCGGGGCGCTTCAAGCCGTTGGCGAGCCGCGCCGTGCACACTGGCATCAGGTCGGCGGCGAACAGCGGTTCGGCGACCAGGCCCGGCCATTCGCCGTCGCCGAGCTGGATGCCGCAGCTCCAGTCGTCGGCGAACGGCACAGCCATGCCGCCGGTCGTGATCCGGACCTCGATGTCGGGCTCGGCTTTGCGGAACTCGGCGAGATGCGGGATCATCCACTTCATCGCGAAGGTCGGGCCGACGCCGACGGTCAGGACGCGTGTGCTTGCCGACGCCGTGACCTGCGCGGTGAGGCTCGCCAGCGCGTCGAAGATCGGGGTTAGGCCGCCTTGATAGGCGCGGCCGGCAGGCGTGGTGACGAGGCGGTTGGCCTTGCGCTCGAACAGCGCGACGCCGAGCCGTTCCTCCAGCAGGTGCACCATCCGGCTGATCGCGGCGGCGGAGACGTTGAGCTCGTGGCCCGCCGCCGCGAAGCTGCCGGTGCGCGCCGCGGCCTCGAATGCCTTGATGCCGTTGAGAAAGAGCAGGCGCCGCATGAACCCTCAGGAAAGCTGATGCAAGGGCAAGATAACTCAGTTTGCCTGTCGAGGCCAAGCGGCGCAGAAATGGCGGTGACGGCTTGTATCAAATCCGAGCGCGATGGTGTGTCACCTCGCCCCGCTTGCGGGGAGAGGTCGGCGCGAAGCGCCGGGTGAGGGGGAGCCTCCGCGAGTCTCACTGCAACCTCCCTTGCTGAGACTCCCCCTCATCCCGACCTTCGCCCCGCAAGCGGGGAGAAGGGGAAGTCGGAGCGGAATTACCGGAGAGGACCAGATGACCGAGACTACAGACGCCCTGGTGCTCGACCTCGTGGAATGGGTCGCGCGCGAACCGCGGCCTTATGCTGACGTGCTCGAGGTCTGGCGCACTTCATGCCCGCGGCTGACGATCTGGGAGGACGCGGTCGACCGCGGCTACGTCGCGCGCCGTCCCTCGGTCGAGGGTATGCGGGTGACGGTGACGGCAACCGGCGAGACGTTTCTGCGCGCCCATGGGCGGATGCATTGAGGGCACCGCGTTCCTCACCTCTTCCACAAGGGGAGAGATGGACCTCCCATGCAGCGATAGTCGACGACCTTGTCAGCGTCCCGGCTCGGCGAGCCTCGGCCGGATGATTTCGACCATGCGATCGGCCGAGGTGCCCGGCGGGAAGAAGCCGAGATAATTGCCGTCGCGATCCATCAGGTAGATGTAGGCGGTGTGATCGACGGTGTAGTCGCCAGCGTCCTGCGGCACCCTGGCGTAATAGACCTTGTAGGCGTCGGCGACCTTGCGGATCGCATCGGCGCTGCCGGTCAGCCCGAGCAGCCGCGGGTGGAACAGCGGCACGTAGTCGGCGAGATGCGCGGCGGTGTCGCGCTCGGGATCGACCGTGATGAAGATCGGCTGCACTTGATCGCCGTCGCGGCCGAGCTTGTCGAGCGCCAGCCCGATCGCCTGCAAATCGGTCGGGCAGACGTCGGGGCAATAGGTGAAGCCGAAATAGACCAGCATCAGCCTGCCGCGAAACTCCTTGTCGGTGCGCTGATGGCCGGCCTGATCGGTCAGTGCGAACGGTCCGCCGACCGGCTCGCGATTCCACATCAGGATGTCCATGATCTCGGCGGCCGAGCGCGCCGATTGCTGCGGCGCATCGCCGGCGAGTGCCGGCGCCAGCGTCAGCCAGAGGCCGGCGCCGGCGCATGCGATCCCGCGCAGGATCGGCCGGATCATATGCCGAAGGAAAGGCGGCTGCCGGTGGTCGTGACCAGCACCTTGTCGCCCATCTGCGCGGTCGCTTCCTGCACGAAGTTGAGCCCGGAGCAATGCATCGGGATCAGCACGTCGGGATCGAGCTTCTTGATCTCGGCCACCACCTCGGTGAGGTAGTCCTTCGGCGCCGGCCCGAGATGGAAGCCGCCGACGATCGCGTGCACCTTCTGGATGCCCGAGACCTCCTGCGCCTGCTTCACCGAATTGACGATGCCGACATGGCCGCAGGACGAGATCACGACCAGGCCGAAATCCCGCACGTTGAAGCAGGTCGCGTGTTCATGGATGTGCTCGTCGGGCACGATCTTGCCTTCCATCTCGGCCGGCAAATAGTGGCTGGCGTTGCAGCCGAGCCCGTCCTTGATGCCGAACTCGACCCAGGTCTGCGGCAGCACGCGCTCGATGCTGCGGCGGGTGATCCTGCCGGTCGTGAACGCGTGGCCGGCGATCACGGTCGGCGTCTCGCACAGCACCGTGGTGACGCGCTGCGCAGCGAGCTGGCGGCGGTCCAGCGTGCCGAAATCGGTGAACTGGCCCTTGGTCGAGGTCGGATTGACGCGATGGCAGAAATTGTCCTCGCCGCCGGCATAGAGTTTGACGTCGGCGGGCAGCCTGTCGCGGAATTTATCGAGGAAGCCGTTGAGGCCGCCGAAATGGTCGTAGTGCCCGTGGCTCACGATCAGGGCGTCGAGCTTCGACGGATCGACGCCGGTAAGCTCCATGTTGTTGATCAGGACTTCGGGCGTGTAGCCATAGTCCAGCATCAGCGTGCGCTGGGCGCCCTTGGCCTCCGATTCCAGCCACAGCGACAGGCCCCATTCATTGTGCAGCGATTTGCGGAAGTCGGTGCCGCGCGCCGCCGGCGCAATCGAGACGCCGTGCGCCTGCTTCGGCCGCAGGAACAGGTCGAAGCTTGAATCGACCAGCACCCGGATCGAGAGCTTGTCGACGGTCGGCACCTCGATCGGCGCGGCGCTCGCGATCTCGACGCAGGAGAATGCGCCCGCAGCCGCGGCGCCGGCGAAGGCCGCCGAACCCTTGAGGAAATCTCGTCGTGCCAAATCCCGTGTCATTGCAATGCCCCATGTTCTGAAAATCGTCCAACGCAATCCCGGCCAAGCCTATGAGCAATCGGGGCGCGGCTCAATCGCGCGCTTGCGTCGGTCGCAGATCACATTCGCGCGCGGTGCAATGCGCACGCCATTGACTTGGGCGCGGGTTTGCGTCCAACTCCATGCATCCGCATCTTTCTTGCCGATGCACGTCATTTCATCTCCAGCAATGCAGGATCACGCCCATGATCGACCTCCACTACTGGTCCACGCCGAACGGTCACAAGATCACGATGTTCCTCGAGGAGACGGGACTGGAGTACAAGATTTTCCCGGTGAACATCGGCAAGGGCGATCAGTTCAAGCCGGACTTCCTGCAGGTCGCGCCGAACAACCGCATTCCGGCGATCGTCGACCACGCGCCGAAGGGCGGCGGCAAGCCGGTCTCCTTGTTCGAATCCGGCGCGATCCTGCTCTATCTCGCCGAGAAGACCGGGCAATTCCTGCCCGAGGATCTCTACGGACGTTATGACGCGATCCAGTGGACGTTCTGGCAAATGGGCGGGCTCGGGCCGATGGCCGGGCAGAACCATCATTTCCGCAACTATGCGGTCGAGAAGCTGCCTTACGCGATCGATCGTTATGTCAACGAGACCAACCGGCTCTACGGCGTGCTCAACAAGCGCCTCGCCGACCGCGAGTTCATCGCCGGCGCCTATTCGATCGCCGACATGGCGAGCTATCCCTGGGTCGTGCCGTACAAGAACCAGGGCCAGGAGATCGACGATTTCCCGCATCTGAAGCGCTGGCTGGAGACCATCGGCAAGCGCCCGGCGACCGAGCGCGCCTATGCCAAGGCCAAGGAGGTCAATCCGAATTTCGGCCAGCCCGCGATCCGCACCGAGGAAGAACGGAAACTGCTGTTCGGGCAGACGGCGGCAGTGGTGCGGTAAGACTCTCCGCGTCATTGCGAGCGAAGCGAAGCAATCCATCGAACCGCAGATGCGGAGCAATGGATTGCTTCGTCGCTTCGCTCCTCGCAATGACGGACGCGGAACGAGTGTGCCTTACGCCCCGACATACTTCGCCGGCCGCCGCTCCTTCCACGCCGCCAACCCCTCGGCAAGATCGCGGCTCGGCACCAGCGCGGCGAATTGCTCGCTCTCGACCAGCAGTCCCTCGGCGATCGGCATGTTGAGCCCGCGCGTCACCGCGGTGATGGTGCTGGCGACGCTGCCCGGCGAGTGCCTGGTGATACGGCCGGCGAGCTCGCGCGCGGCATTCAGCAATTGATCGTGCGGCACGATCTGGTTGACCAGCCCGATCTCGCGCGCATGCTCGGGTGGGAAGGGATCGCCTGCCAGCAGCAATTCCAGCGCGCGCTTGCGGCCGGCGAGCCGCGGCAGCCGCTGCGTGCCGCCGAAAGTCGGGGGCATGCCGAGCTTGATCTCGGGTTTGGCGAACAGCGCGCGGTCGCTGGCGACGGCAAGATGCACGGCTTCAGTGATCTCGCAGCCGCCGCCGAAGGCGAGCCCGTTGACCGCGGCGATGACCGGCTTCCTGAACGCTTCGAGCCGTGCCGTCATGGCTTGTCCGCGGCGGACGAAATCGCGCACCGCGACGGCGGCGCCTTGCTTGACGCTTTCCGAGAATTCCTTGATGTCGGCGCCCGCCGAGAAGGCGCGCTCGCCGGCGCCGGTCAGGATCACGGCGCGCACCGCGGCATCGCCCTCGATGCGGTCGAGCGCCGTCATCAGCCGGTCGATCAGCACGTAGCTCAGCGCATTGAGCTGCGCGGGACGGTTCAGCGTGATCAGGGCGATCCCGTCGTCGATGTCGAGCAGGATGGGGTCGGACATGGGCTGTCTCCGGCATTGCTGGGGCGATGCCGAATGTAGGCGCTGTCGCGAATTGTGTATATTCACTGGTCAGTATACATACGCTGTATGCCGAGACCCTCCGAGCCGACCCGCGAGCGTATCGTCCAGGCGGCGAGCGCGCTGTTCTACAATGAAGGCATCCGCCGTGTCAGCGTCGACGAGGTCGCGGCCAAGGCCGGCCTCACCAAGCGCACGCTGTATTACCACTTCAAGAGCAAGGACGACCTGGTCGCCGCCTATCTCGTCGCGCGCGACCAGCCGAACCTCGCGCTGTTCCGAAAATGGTTCGCGGAGGCCGAGGGCGGTTTGTCCGCAAAGGTCGAGGCGATCTTCAGGAACCTCGCGCGCTCGGCGCGGCATCCGAAGTGGAAGGGCTGCGGCTTCCTGCGCACCTCGGCCGAGCTCGCCAACATGCCCGGCCATCCCGCGATCAGGATCGGCGCCGCGCACAAGAAGAAGTTCGAGGACTGGCTGCGCGCGACCTTCGCCGAGCAGGAGATCGCCGATCCGCTCAAGCTGGCGCGACAGATCCTGCTGCTGCTGGACGGTTCGTTCGCCGTCGTGCTGCTGCATCGCGACGCCAGCTACATGGAGACGGCCGGCGAGGCCGCGCGGACGCTGATAGAGACGGCGCTGGCGAAGCCGGGCCGGAAACGGGGGGCGGGTACGAGTTGCGTTCGGGCAACATCGTTCGGAAAGAAGGGGCGTTAACCTTCTTTTGCCATTGCGCGACCACGCCGTGAGCAGACAATCCGCATCGTCACATGCTTGCAATCTGGCTCCAGAAGGGCCCGTGGAGGCTGGGATAATGAATTCGCGGCGGGTGCGGGCGGCAGCGTTAAGCGGGACGGTGGTTCTGTCGGGCTGTATTGTTTCGTGGGTTGCGACGTCCGGTGCGGCTGGCATCGAGAAGGTCGGTGCGTCGGTCACCAGTGCATCAGTTGATGATTCCCGCGCACCTACAGTCGTCGCCGATGCGGTATCAGCGACATCACCAGCAACTGCCACATCGAACGCTGCCGTCGACGGCCCTCATGCACCGACCATGAGCGAACGGGAAGCGGTGGCGACGGCCCATGCTGTGCCGATCGTGCACGAGACGGAACCTGTCGTCCGGGCCGGGTTGACCGATCCGGCACTGCCGCTGGACATCCAATCTCTGCCGGCTCCGGCAGCGGACACGCCGGATCCGGAGCCTCGCGTGGCCAGGCCGGCGGTGGACTCCGTCGAAATCCTCGACGAGTGCTGGGACGTCAACGCCTGCATCGATCGCTATCTGTGGGCGCTCTATCAAAGGACGCCCAAGGAAGACACCATCAAGGTGCCAGAGCAGAGGCAGGTGACGGTCAAGAGAAAGAAGAAGATGGTGACGGTCACCAGAACCTTCACCAGGCTTGTCGATGAGGATTTCGCCTGGAAGGATACCCAGGCAGCGGAAAGAGCCGGCATGCCGATGATGGACTACGTCATGGGAGGCGTCGATCGGAGCTTCAAGCTGAAGCTCTTTCATGTGCTTCTCGCGGCGGAACAGGCCGGCCTTTCGCCCGGTATCACCAGCGCCTTCCGGGATGACTACCGCCAGTCGATTGCAAGCGGGCTGAAGGCGGCCAGCAACAAGTCGTATCACGGCGGCAGCTTCCGTGGCGGCTACGGCCATGGGCTCGCGGCCGACATCGTCAGCGTCGACGGCGCGACACGCGACGACCGTTGGAAATCGTCGGAGAGGCTCTGGAAATGGGTCGACGCGCACGGCAGGGAGTTTGGCGTCGCGCGCCCCTACCTCAATTTCGACCCGCCCCATCTGGCGCCGATCGATGGCAAGGAATATGCCGCTCACCGCGGTGGCGGCACGACACCACAGGCGGCGCTGGACGCGAAGACGCGCAGCCGCCATGCGGCGCGCGATAGTCACGCCGCGGCGAAACGCGCAAAGACCGCGAAGTCATCGAAGGTGCGAACGATCTGAACTGCGCAAATTGTCGGCTGATGACGGCTCCGGCGTAACCCGCCAGCGTGTTACCCGAAGGGCTCGCAATGACGCTTAGAGCGCGCCGCGCTGCTGCAACAACGCCAGCACCGCGTTGAGGTCGGGCAGCACGGCTGCGCATTTCGCGCGCGTCTCTTCCGTTGGCGGTGCGATGTCCGGCACCATCAGGGTGATCGCGCCGGCGGTGTGCGCGGCGGCGACGCCGTGGTTGGAGTCCTCGACCGCGATGCAGGCCGCAGGCCGCACACCGAGTTGCGCGGCGGCCTTGAGATAGAGTGCCGGATCCGGCTTGCCGTGCGTCACGTCGTCGAGCGTCAGCAGTGTCTCGAAGCGATCGCGGATGCCGGCAAGCGTGAGGTTGCGTTCGGCGGAGCGGCGCGACGACGAAGTGACGATCGCCATCGGGCGTTTCGCCGCGGCGATGGCATCGAGCAGGGCGAGCGTGCCGGGCTTGAGCGGCAGGCCCGCGTCCATCATCCGATCGCGATGTTCGATGAAGGCCCGATTGATGTCGTCGAGCGGAAGCGCGGGGCCATAATGCTCGCGCAGCATCGCCTCGCAGACCGGGCCGGGAAGCCCGACCATGGCATGGCACAGCGCGACGACGCCGTCAGTGTAGCCGCATGCATTGAGCGCCGCGACGAGGCTCTCGAAGTAGACCTTCTCGGTGTCGAGCAGCGTGCCGTCCATGTCGAGCAGGATGGCGTCCACGGTCCAGCGTGCGTTCGCCGCTGCTTGCTGTTGCGCAAGTTTCCGCAAGCAAGCCGGGCACAGGCAGTCGCTGCCATCGCCCGGCATCGGCAGACGGAAGCTCTCGTCGGAACACCAGCACGATCCCGTCAGCGAGCAGGAGAATTCGCTGCCGCACGCCGTGCAGGCAAGCCGGCGCGGCGAAGCTTGTTCAGAACGATCGTTCGACGAGAGGTCCATTCTAACCGCGATTTAATGCACGAATTAATCTCGGGTTCATCCCGGACCGCGCTATGATGCCGCGTAACTGATATAGCCGGGATCGGCCGTTAAGGGAATTCTGATGGCCCGTGATTCGCAAGCGGCGCTGATTGCGCTCAACCGGTTCGGATTCGGCGCCCGCGGCGGGGCGGCCGGCGATTTCATCAACGCTGCATCCGATCCGCGCGGTTTCGTGCTGGCGGAACTGGCGCGTCCGAACGGGGCGCTGCTCGAAGTGCCCGGCCTGCTCTCGACGCCGGAACTCGGCAAGCAGGTGTTCGACTATCAGTTCGAGATCAAGCAGGCGCGCGATGCCGCGAAGGCGGCGCAGCAGGGCGCGAGCGAGACGCCGCCGCAAGGCGCGGACGCCACGCCGCAGCAGCGGCGTAACCTGTCATTGTCGTCGGCCGCCAAGGAAATCGCCGGCAAGGATCCGGCGATGCAGGCGCAGGCGGCGGATGGCGCCAACGCGGCGATGACGCCGTCCACCACGATGCAGTCATCGGTTAATCCACCGAAGCCGCCGGCGCAGCCGCTCAACATCATCCAGAAGACGTACCGTGCCGAGGCGCTGGCGCGGCTGCAACGCGGTGTGGTCGCCGATTGCGGATTCGTCGAACGGCTCGTGGCGTTCTGGTCCAACCATTTCTGCATCTCGGCCAACAAGGGCGCGCTGGCGCGGATGTGGGCCGGCTCATTCGAGCGCGAGGCGATCCGTCCGCACGTGCTCGGCCGCTTCTCGGACATGCTGAAGGCGGTCGAGCAGCATCCGGCGATGCTGTTCTTCCTCGACAACCAGCAATCGCTCGGCCCGGACTCGCGCGCCGGCATCAACCGCCACCGCGGCCTCAACGAGAACCTCGCCCGCGAGATCATGGAGCTGCATACGCTGGGCGTCGACGGCGGCTACACCCAGGGCGACGTGACGTCGTTCGCGCGGGTCATCACCGGCTGGACCTTCGCCGGACGGCAGGGCCAGCTCGGCGCGCCCGGCAGCTTCGTGTTCAATGCCAACGCGCATGAGCCCGGCGCCCAGCAGGTGCTGGGCAAGACCTATGCGCAGGCCGGCATCGCGCAGGGCGAGGCGGTGCTGTCGGACATCGCGCGGCATCCCTCGACCGCGAAATTCATCGCGACCAAGTTCGCACGCCATTTCGTCGCCGACGATCCGCCGCCGGCGCTGGTGGCGAAGCTGCAAGAGACCTTTACCAAGACCGACGGTGATCTCAGGGCGTTCACCACGGCACTCGTTGGGGCCAACGAGGCGTGGCAGGCGCCGCTGACCAAAATGCGCTCGCCGTACGACTTCCTGGTCGCGTCCGGCCGCCTGCTGGCGCGCAATCCCGAGGACCCGGGGCGCTATCTCAACGGCCTCAATGTGCTCGGCCAGCCGCTGTGGTCGCCAGCCGGACCGAACGGCTTTCCGGATACCGCCGCGGCCTGGGCAGCGCCTGAAGGCCTCAAGCTCAGGCTCGACATCTCGGCGCAGGTCGCCTCCCAGCTCGCCGACAAGTTCGATCCGCGCGACCTGCTCGAGCTGATTGCGGCGGATGCCGCCTCGCCTGAGACGCGGCGCACCATCGAGCGCGCGGAGACGAAGCAACAGGCGTTGGCGCTGCTGTTGATGTCGCCGGAATTCCAGAGGAGATGACGATGGATTGCTCCGAGAGCCTGATGATGCAGGCGACGTCGCGGCGGACGCTGCTGCTCGGCGGTGCCTCGTTTGCCGCCTGGGCGTATTTGCCGAAATTCGCGCGCGCGGCCGATGGCCGCGATCCGCGCTTCGTCACCATCATCCTGCGCGGCGCGCTCGACGGTCTGGCGACGGTCGCGCCGGTCGGCGATCCCGACTATGCCAGCCTGCATGGCGCGATCGCGCTGCGGCCCGATGGGCCGAACGCGGCGTTGATGCTGGATCAGTTCTTCGGCCTGCATCCGGCGATGCCGGAATTCGCGCGGATGTATCGCGCCAAACAGGCCGCGGTGGTGCATGCGGTGGCGACCTCGTATCGCGACCGTTCGCATTTCGATGGCCAGGACGTGCTGGAGAGCGGCTTCCCCGGTCCCGGCCGCGTGCAGTCCGGCTGGCTCAGCCGTGCGCTGGAGGCGTTGCCGAAGGGCGAGCGGGTGATGAGCGCGCTTGCGGTCGGCCCGACCACGCCGCTGGTGCTGCGCGGCGCCGCGCCGACCGTTGGCTGGGCGCCGACCGCGTTGCCGCAGGCCGCGGACGACACCGCGATGCGGCTGCTCGATCTCTACCAGCACCGCGATCCGGCGCTGGCCAGTGCGCTGACGCAAGGCTTGCAACTCGAGAAGCAGGCACAGGGCGACGAGATGAAGCCGAAGCCCGGTGGTGGTGGCGCGGCGGCAATGCGGCTGGTGGCGCGCGGCGCCGCCAAGCTGATGGCGGCGGACGACGGTCCACGGATCGGCGCGCTGGCCTTCGACGGCTGGGATACCCATGCCAATGAGGGCGGGCCGGTCGGCCGGTTGGCGCAACTGCTCGGCGGTCTCGACGGCGCGCTGGCGGAATTCCAGAGCGGCCTCGGCGCGCGCTGGCGCGATACCGTGATCGTGGTGGCCACCGAATTCGGCCGCACCGCGCGGATCAACGGCACCGAGGGCACCGACCACGGCACCGGAACCATCGCGCTGCTCGCCGGTGGCGCGGTGAATGGCGGCCGCATGATCACCGACTGGCCCGGTCTGAAGCCGGCCAATCTCTACCAGGCCCGCGATCTCGCCGCGACCACCGACCTGCGCGCCGTGATCAAGGGCGTGCTGCACGACCAGTTCGGCCTCGGCGAGCGCGTGCTGGCCGACACGGTGTTTCCGGACAGCGCGCCGGCGAAGCCGATGAAGGGGCTGGTGGTCTAGCGCTCGCCACAACCACGGCGTCGTCCCGGCGAAGGCCGGGACCCATTGCCACCAAACTCGATTGTTGGAAAACGCTGGAGCCACAGCGCGCCATAACTGCACACTTGTGGTTATGGGTCCCCTGAGTTCACAAACGAAGTGCAACACTTCCATCTGGAGG
>ERZ808232.52-NODE-52-length-53785-cov-19.379658_pt1 | contig 53785 bp, 48 predicted proteins | sample MGYA00521281_ERZ808232 | MGnify/ENA primary metagenome ERZ808232 (study PRJEB31515, sample SAMN02941833) | indoor metagenome | biome: House; feature: Kitchen Counter; material: surface | place: USA: Illinois | collected 2012-02-13 ... | reverse complement strand
CCGTGAAGGTGGTCGTACTGTAGGTGCTGGTGTTGTTGCTAAAGTAACTGCATAATCACTTTTCAGTGAAAAAAGCGCTCCTTTTGGGGCGCTTTTTTTATATCCAATTGTTAGACAATTCAGTTGAAAGCTGGCCTTAACTGATACTTCAATGTCCCTATTTGCACTTAAGCCTTTTTATTAAGTTTGTATGATAAGAATCAAGAAAACGAACAATAAAGTTTAAGTAACTTAGGTTACTGGTAAGGAGCTTTCAATATGAATGCTAAAGTGAATATCACAAATCGTGCAGGGGCAAGCTTTCCTGTACGTCGTATGAACTTTGATTTTAATGATGTGCCAGAATACTGGATGAATGGTTCCGCTGAACTTACACATTTTATGACAGCGTTATCCGCGCTATTTCCAGCTGGTGAAAAGTTCTTTATTGATAGTGTGCGTGCTGTGCGTTATCACCCAGCAATTAAAGACAATGAAGAGCTACAAAAAGAAATCAGTGCTTTCATTGGTCAAGAGGCGATGCATACACAAGAGCATGTAAACTTTAATGCTTCTGCCCAAAAATTTGGTCATGATGTTGAAACTTTAGAAAAGTTCACCGATACGGCTATTCAAACTGCCCGTAAAACTTTTGCAAAGCTCGTAAAACCATTTGGTATGACGCAAGAAATGGTGGACCTGACTGCTACTACAGCCCTTGAACATTTTACTGCAACCATTGCATCTCAGCTTTTAGTTAATACCCACATTCAAGAGTTGATGACAGATAAAACGATGTCAACCATGTGGTATTGGCATGCAATAGAAGAAAATGAACATAAAGCAGTCGCATTTGATGTGTATGAAGGTGTCTTTGGTAAAGGTGTAAAAGCTTATGCTTTACGCACAAGTTCACTTGTTTTTGCAATGGCTCTTATTTTCGCAATTCAATCTTCGTTTGTGGTTCGTCTTTTAAAGCAAGACCATAAATTAAACTTAGATGAGTTGTTTGTGATTTATAAATATGGTTATAGCCCGTCGAAAGGCATTATTACGGGTATGGCTAAAGAGATGTTAGCTTATTTTAAGCCAGGTTTCCACCCGAATGATTTAGATACGGTTAGTTTGTTAAAAACTTGGAAATTTAAACTTGGACTTTAAGCTGAAATTAAATGAAAAGGGCTGTTAGCAGTCCTTTTTTTATTGTCTATAAATTATGACTCACTTTTAAAAGATACTTGTTAATTTTGCCCTAGTATGAGGCTATTGATGACCTCATCTGATAATTTGCTGGCCTCATCTGCACTTAAATAGCGCCTTTAAAGGCGTATTATTATAAATATTAAGAAAATAAATAAGGATATAAGTGAATTTTCGATTCGCTTAAAGGAGTCTGACATGAATGCTAAAGTAAATATTTCTAATCGTGCCGGAGCAAGTTTCCCTGTGCGTCGTATGGACTTTGAGTTTGCTCAAGTTCCACGCTATTGGGCAAATTACGATGCAGGATTAACTCATTTTATGACAGCATTATCGGCTCTTTTTCCGGAAGGAGAGCAGTTCTTTGTAAACAGTACTCGTGCTGTGCGAAACGATCCTAAACTGGCTGATCCAGCACTTCAAAAAGAAATAAGTGCTTTTATTGGCCAAGAAGCTATGCATTCTAAAGAGCATCTTGCATTTAATGCTTCTGCGCAGGCGTATGGATATGATGTTCGTAAAATGGAAAAACAGACAGGTAAAGTTATTAAAGTAGGTACTGCGGTTGTAACCAAGCTAATGAAACCTTTTGGTTATACAAAAGAAATGATTGATTTAACAGGTACCTGTGCTTTAGAACATTTTACCTCAACTATTGCGGCTGAGCTTTTACAAAACCCTGAAATTCAAGCCATGTTCCAAGATGACACTATGTATCACTTATGGATGTGGCATGCGGTAGAAGAAAACGAACACAAAGCTGTAGCATTTGATGTCTATACTAATATGTATGGGCAGGGGCCAAAAGCTTATTTTATGCGTTCAACTGCTTTAATCATTGCAATGGCCTTAATCTTTGCTACTCAATCTTATTTTACTGCTAAGTTACTTAAGACTGATGATAAATTAACATGGAAAGATACCAAATACATGCTTAAGTTCATGTATGGCCGTAAAGGTTTTATGACTCGTCAAATTCCAGAATTATTAGATTTCTTAAGACCAAAATTCCATCCAAATGATTCGGATACGACAGCTTTATTGGCCACTTGGCGTGAAAAATTAGGTCTTTAAAAAACTGACTGGAAAAGAGCAATTTAATTGCTCTTTTTTTTACTCGTTTTTTCTATTTAAGTTTCTATAATACGTTTACTTTGAAATCTAAAATGTGTTGAAACTCATGATTCGTACTATGCAAGCCTCAGATATTGATAGTGTTGCTCAAATTGAGAAGCTTGTTCAAACACACCCATGGTCTAGACAGCAATTTGTAGAATCTTTAAATTCTTACCAATGTACGGTAATAGAATTAAATAATAAGGTGGTTGGTTTTTGTATTTTACAACCTGTATTAGATGAAGCGAATTTACTGCTCATGGCAATTGATCCTCAAATGCAAGGTAAAGGATTAGGATATCAATTATTAGATGCGTCGATTGAGCGTTTAGAAAATCACCCTGTACAAATTTTTCTAGAGGTACGTGAAAGTAATAAGGCTGCTATTGGTTTATATGAAAAAACAGGGTTTCACCAAATTGATGTGCGTCGTAACTATTATCCAACCCAAGAGGGTGGACGTGAAAATGCTGTTATTATGGTAAAAAGCTGTACTGATGATTTTGCTTCTTTATTCTAAGAATGCCTGTCTTGTTGCTGTTTGAACAACAAGACAGAAGCAGGTTATTTAATAATTAAATTATTCCATTCAGAAGGTAATGTGGTCATGAGGGAATTACCCAACTGATTGATCTCTTCTGGTGATAATGACCTATTTAAGCGGCGCCATTGCCCATCAAGTAAAAGTTCTAGCGGTGTATATTGAGATTTATAGTTCATTTTAGCTGATTGGGGAACCCAATAGCCTAAGTAGACATATTCTAAACCGAGTGTTTTTACATATTCGATTTGATTCAGAATTGAATAAACGCCTAAAGATCTACGGTGTTCATCTGGGTCAAAGAATGTATAGACGGCAGATAACCCATCATCCATTAAATCACAAGTCGAAACGCTAATAAGACGATTGTCTTTCCATAGTTCTAAGAAGAAACTATCTGTACAGCTATGGACCAAGAATTTTTCAAACTGATCTAAACTTGGCGGAAACATATCACCATCGGCATGGCGCTCGTTAATGTAACGTTCATATAGATCATAATGAATTTGTGAGGCTTGCCGTGTTGGTAGAACAGTCATGGTGAGATCTTGATTTCGCTTCCATGCTTTTTTTTGCATACTGTTCATTTGGAAATCGGCAACAGGTACACGACAAGATAAACACTGCCTGCATAAATGACATTCAGGACGGTATACAAAGTCGCCACTACGACGAAAACCTAATCGCGATAATTCAGAAAGCGTCACCACATCAATCCGATGAATCGGGTCTAAAAAGACCATGCGTGCTGATTTATTTTCTAAATAGCTGCAATCATGAGGTGGAGTAATATAATATTGCAGATCATTTAAAAGGGACTTCGGGTGATATGATTTCATAATTGGTCCCTCCTGTTATCATTCCATTAATTTTGCATTTAATGCTATTGTTTTACTTGAAAATACACGTTCTTGATACTTTTTCCAATTGATAGAGGGGTGAATAATTACATCTTGTAACGATTTAAGATATTCTTGCCGAGAAAGTGTACAAGCCCCAAGACTAATTAAGTGACTATTTACAAGTTGACAGTCAACCCAAGGAAGCTGATTTTCTTGACCAATTAACATTAACGTATAAAAAGCCATTTTAGAAACATCGGTTTGGGTACTAAACATAGACTCGCCAAAACAACCTTTACCGATCGTTACCCCATATAAACCACCTACCAGCTGCTCTTCTTGCCAGACTTCTACGCTATAGCCATAACCGGCATCAAACATTCCACAATAGCCTTCAATAATATCTTCACTAATCCATGTTTCATTAGCATAGCTTCGAGGTAGTGAACATGAGCGAATGACTTGCTCAAAAGCACGATTTACCGTAATGGTGTAATCATATTTTTTCATGTTCCGAATAAGCGATTTACTCGGTTTATAGTTTTGAGGATAAATGATACAGCGTGGTTCAGGGCTCCACCAACAAATAGGTTCATCTTCATTAAACCATGGGAAAAGCCCATGTGTATACGCTTCATAGAGTGTGGAAGGGGAGAGGTCAGCGCCTATACAAATTAAACCATGACCATCTGGATCTGATTCCTCCGGATCTGGGAAAATATATTGAGATAGAGGCAGTGTTTTCATAAAACCAAAATAATATGTGCTTTAGGGCTATGCTATAAAAATTAATACTGAGCAGCCAGTAATTATTATAAATTCCAAAAAAAACAGCCGTTATAAAACGGCTGTTTGAAATATCTAAACTTAAAGGTTATCTAGATATTTTTCGGCATCTAGTGCAGCCATACAGCCTGAACCCGCCGAAGTAATCGCTTGACGATAGATACTATCAGCAACATCACCAGCAGCAAAAACGCCTGCTACAGAAGTCGCTGTTGCGTTACCTGAAGTACCACTTTGTACTTGGATATAGCCATCACGTAAGTTTAGCTGACCTTCAAACATAGAGGTATTTGGTTTATGGCCAATTGCAATGAATAAGCCTTGAACTTGTACTTCTTGTTTGCTGTCATCTTTCGTAGATTTTAAGCGAACACCTGTTACGCCAGTATTGTCACCAAGAACTTCTTCAACCTCATGGTTCCAAACGATACTGATTTTGCCTTCTTTTTCTTTAGCAAATAAGTGATCTTGTAAAATCTTCTCAGAGCGTAAAGAATCACGGCGGTGTACAAGTGTCACATGTTCAGCAATATTTGATAAATAAAGTGCTTCTTCAACAGCAGTATTACCACCACCAACAACCATCACATTTTGGTTCTTGTAGAAGAAGCCATCACATGTTGCACATGCGCTCACGCCTTGACCCATAAATTTTTGTTCAGACTCTAAGCCAAGATATTGAGCTGTCGCACCAGTTGCAATAATTAAAGCATCACAAGTGTACTCATCCATATCACCTTTAAGAACAAAAGGACGTACATTTAAGTCCACTTCATTAATATGGTCATAGACAAGTTCGGTACCAAAGCGTTCAGCATGTGCTTGCATACGGTCCATTAGGGCAGGACCAGTCAAACCTTCAGGATCGCCCGGCCAGTTGTCAACTTCGGTTGTTGTTGTAAGTTGGCCGCCAAGCTGTAAACCTGCAATAAGTGTTGGTTTAAGATTTGCACGTGCTGCATAAACAGCTGCACTATAACCCGCAGGGCCAGAACCGAGAATAATTAACCGAGAATGACGAGCACTCATTGAGGGTATCCTTATTTATTTCGAGAATTTTGAAAATTATACGTGAAATTGCCGACCAATAGCGTTAAATCAATGTGGATAATATTGATCAGGTCAATCGAATTAAGTTATATAACAATATAGAAGAGCCTTATGTTAACAACAACTGTAAAGAATCATGCACCTTTTTTGTAAGAACAGGTGCATAATATAAAGTTCAATCGTTGAAGATCTGAAATGTAGGTCTTCACATCTCTAAACCAATAATTAAATGGGTTACAGGACAGTATATGACTGCGGTGTCAAGTGTTTATGCACAGCGCTTATTGATGACATTATTCTTGGTCTCTTTTGGGATTTATATGTTTCTGGCGACAGTAACATATACACCATTTGATCCGGGCTGGATGCATATTTCAAGTGATACTCAGCAAGTATCCAATGCAAGTGGTATTGCCGGTGCATGGATTGCAGATTTGCTGTTTGGCTTTTTAGGTTGGGCAAGTTTACTTATTCCAATCTTCTTATTTGTTGAAGCGATTCAAGTCTGGTGGCCACATAGTTTTCTAAACCGCCCATTCCGTTATGCTGCGCAGTTCTTCTTAATTCTTGTTGTGTCGAGTTTGCTTTACCTTCACTGGAATGTACCCGCAGATACTTTAGATAATGCTGCAGGCGGGATTATTGGTTATGAGTTGGGGCAAAGCTTATCTCAACTGTTAACAATTTATGGTGCGACATTATTTCTACTTGTTTTCGGAGTGGTATTGTTCACTTTGGCATTTGGGGTGCAGTGGAGCAAAACATGGGTTACGCTCAAAGCAATGCCTGGTTATTTACAAGATTTATTCTATAAAAATGTATCTCCTAACGAATCTGCTTATGACTTAACCACACAGCCTGCGAATAAAGCAGCAACGGTAAAAGTTGCAGAGATGCCTAAAGCAGAAGAAGTTACGGATGAAGTAGAGCTAAATGCCCAACCAGAAAAAGCTCAAAGCAAAGCGAGCTCTACACGACATGATGAAATAGCAGAGCGTTTATTTGCCGACGTTTTAGCTAAAGAACAAAGCCAACCTGAAACAATTGAAGAAAAGCCAACTTCTCAGCCAGAAAACTTTGAGCGTACACTTGAGCAAGCCCAACAGCTTAAAAAAGACAGTGAGCGTTTAGTGGCTACGGGAGAGGTTTGGCGTGCTTTACAGCGTGATGATGTAAGCCATAAACAAGAAATTGATGCGCTGTTACGAGCTGCTGATGATTCAAGTGAACAACCTTCGACTCATGAGCAATTTCAGCAAACAGTTTATCAGGCTAAACAAAATCAACCATCGAATACTCATCAAGGTTTAGATTGGAATGATGATGAGATTTTTGATGAACTACTTGCTGCAGTTCCAAATAGTAAAACAGCAACTGATGTGCATATGCCATTTGTTCAAGATCATCATGTTGAACCAGAAGTTACACCACAAGCTCCTCAAACATTAGTTGAATCATCTGTACTTGTATCGAATTTAAATCAGTCACCTAAAAATTTATCGAATGAAGAAGTCTTTGATGATTTTGACGACTTATTGATTGATGAGGATATCCCGCCAGCAACTCAACTGATCAAGGCAAGTAGCTATGCGCAATCTTCGGCTTTTGTAAAAGCGCCTATTCAAACTACAATTGGTGCAGAGAAGCTGTCAAAAGAAGAATTTATTGAAGCTTGGCAGGAAACTGCTGGAAAGCCTCAGGATGACCTTGAGGATGAGTTTGATTTTGATGCGCCTTTAACAGATGCATCAGGTCGACCAATGTCTCGTGCCATGCAAGTGGCTAAAAAGCGTTTAGATTTACCAACATTACCGGGCTTTGAATTGCTTGATAAGGTTGACCCAAATAAGAAAGTTAACTTTACCGAGGAACAGCTTTCTCGTTTATCTGAATTGCTTGAGATCAAGTTACAAGAGTTTAACGTGAAGGCTCAGGTGGTTGAAGCTCAGCCGGGTCCAGTGGTTACACGTTTTGAATTAGATTTGGCACCGGGTGTGAAAGCATCTAAAGTGACTAATATTTCCCGTGACTTGGCACGTTCAATGTCTATGGCTTCTGTACGTGTAGTAGAGGTTATTCCGGGTAAACCATATATTGGTATTGAAGTTCCAAATAGTGCTCGTGAAATGGTACGTTTGATTGAACTATTGGAAACACCCGCATATCGTGACCCAAGTGCTCTCATTAGTATGGCAATGGGTAAAGATATTTCAGGTAATCCGGTACTAACAGACTTGGCAAAAGCACCGCATATGTTGGTTGCTGGTACCACAGGTTCGGGTAAATCGGTTGCGGTCAACTCGATGATTTTATCGATGTTGCTTAAATATACGCCTGACCAATTGCGTCTGATTTTAATTGACCCGAAACAGCTAGAATTAGCCAACTATAACGATATTCCGCATTTATTAACGCCTGTAGTCACTGACATGAAAGATGCAGTGAGTGCATTAAACTGGTGTGTAAATGAAATGGAGCGCCGTTATAAGCTTATGTCATTCCTCAAAATTCGTAAGTTAAGTGACTACAACCGAAAAGTTGAAGAAGCAATTGCGAATGGGGAAGACTTGATTGATCCAACATGGAAACCAAGTGATTCAGCGACACAAGAGCGTGCACCTCGTTTAACGCCATTACCATCAATTGTGATTGTGGCAGATGAGTTCGCTGATATGATCATGCAAGTTGGTAAGAAAGCAGAAGAAATGATTACACGTTTGGCGCAAAAATCTCGTGCTGCTGGTATTCACTTATTGCTTGCAACTCAACGTCCATCGGTAGATGTCATTACGGGTCTTATTAAAGCCAATATTCCAACGCGTGTAGCTTTACGTGTAAACAGTAAAATTGACTCACGTACTATTTTGGATGCAGGTGGTGCAGAAGACTTGTTAGGCCACGGTGATATGCTGTTCTTAGGACCAGGTAAGATTGAGCCAGAACGTGTGCATGGTGCATTTATTAGTGATGATGAAGTTAACCGTATTTGTGATGCATGGCGTGAACGTGGCGAACCAGACTACGTAGATGAGATCTTAACTCCATTTGATGAGGAGCCTGCTTCGCGTGGCTTTGAAGAAGGTGATGGTGGTTCAGACCGTGATGCACTTTATGATCAATGTGTATCGTTTGTTTTAGAAACTCGAAAAGCTTCTACATCTTCATTACAGCGTAAGTTTAGCCTTGGTTATAACCGTGCCGCTCGTATCATTGATCAAATGGAAGAGAATGGTATTGTGAGTGCTATGGGGGCCAACGGTAAGCGCGATATTTTAGTTTAATATCTATAGTTAAAATTAAGCCTCTTCGGAGGCTTTTTTTATGGTTAAAAATAATAATTACTACGGGTAGTTTGAGATTTTATCAAATAGTAAAAAATGCTAATGTGTGCTTCTCAATAAATAACAATGAAACAAATCAGGAGGACAACATGTTAGTCGCGTTAATTACGTTAGCTTTTATTCATTTTTGTGCGCTTATTACTCCAGGGCCTGATTTTTTTCTGGTATCACAGACCGCAGTGAGCCGATCTCGTAAAGAAGCAATGCTGGTTGTTGCAGGAATAACAGTGGGTGTTATGTTTTGGGCTTCTTTAGCACTGATGGGCTTAAATATTATTTTTGAGAAAATGGCTTGGTTAAAGCAAGGTTTACTTATTGCTGGCGGTTTATACCTATGCTGGTTAGGATACCAAATGTTGCGTTCGGCATTTTCAAAAAATCAGCAGGAAGAGGTGACAACTGTTGAATTACCGAAAGCGCCGTATTTATTTTTTATGAAGGGATTACTCACCAATTTATCGAACCCTAAAGCTGTGATCTATTTTGGTAGTGTATTCTCTTTATTTTTAGCAAATCCTCAGCTTGATCAAGTCCATTGGCTGCTTTTTATTATTGTGTCGGTTGAAACAATTTTATGGTTCTGCTTTGTGACTTTTATTTTTTCATTACCGAGCTTTAGAGCCGCTTACCGTAATTTTTCAAAATGGATTGATGGTATTTCTGGGGGTATTTTCACCGTTTTCGGTATTTTCCTGATTGGGAATCGATAATTTTAAATAAGAAAAAAGCCTCTTTATGAGGCTTTTTTATTTTTAAGCAAACTTTGCTAAAACTTCTAAAAACGGTGCTGATTGACGTGGGAATTTAGCAATCACGTCATGAATGCGTTCGCCTTCCGGATTAGTCGCATTAATATCTCGTCCATCTGCAACAAATTTAGTTAAAAGACGTTCATAGTCATTTGGACGCATATGTTTGAAAGCATGGTAGAGCACATGGAAGTCTGCGTTCACACCATTTGGAGGAAGTTGGTTGAGGTAGGCAAAAACACGCTCATCGGACCATTCTTCATTGAAAGTTGCTGGCTGTGATAATGCCATGACAATCTCCTCATTTTAAAAAAGGCAAAATAACTTGCGTTATTTTGCCTTGATTCTGTTTTATTGAATAGTCAGAAATAGAATTATCGTTCTTCAGGTAAATTGATATTCATTTCTAACATTTCGATGTTCGCCTCAGAACGAACTTGCATTTGGATATGCTGTTCGCCTACACCGCTAACATAACGACTGACCACCTGCATGATTTCTTTCTTCATTTGGTCAATCTTGTCTTGGCTTAAACGACGGCCTAAACCTTGTTCTGATGCAACAATGACTTTTAAACGATCTTTGGCAGTTTGAGCACTTGATGGTTTTTCTTCACTGCTAAATAATTTACTCCAGAATCCTGCCATATCTACGCTCCAAATAGTCGTGCTAACCAGCCTTTAGGTTGAGCTGTGATGTGTCGATAAGGGCGGTCTTCGCCAAGAAAGCGAGCAACCAAGTCATCATACGCTTGTCCAGCTTTAGTTTCTGAATACAGAATAACTGGCTTACCTTCGTTTGATGCTTGTAATACACTTGGACATTCAGGAATAACACCTAATGTCGGTACGCGTAAAATATCTTTAGAAATATCATCAATCGTCAGCATTTCCTGACGGTCAGCACGTTCAGGGTTAAAACGTGTAATACATAAATGTTTACGTATACGTCCTTCGTTGTGTTCAACTTTTTTAGTTTTGCTATCTAACATTCCGATGATGCGGTCAGAGTCACGTACTGAAGAAATTTCAGGGTTCGTCACAATGATTGCTTCATCTGCATGGTACATTGCTAAAATTGCACCACGCTCGATCCCCGCAGGTGAGTCACAAATAATGTAATCAAATTCTTGAGAAAGCTCATCAATTACACGAGCAACACCTTCGTCGCTCAAAGCATCTTTATCACGGGTTTGGGAAGCCGGCAAAATGTAAAGGTTTTCGATATCTTTATCGCGAATAAGGGCTTGTTGCAGACGTGCTTCATTATTAATTACATTGACGAAATCATAAACAACACGACGCTCACAACCCATAATTAAATCAAGGTTACGTAAGCCTACATCAAAGTCAATCACAACAGTTTTATGACCACGAAGGGCTAAACCTGTTGCAAAAGATGCACTCGTTGTAGTTTTACCTACACCACCTTTGCCTGATGTTACGACAACAATTTTGGCCACCGAATCCACTCCTATTATGGTCATACATACACCCTTAAAAGGGCTGTTTTTTGGTGATTTGCTTAATAAACTAAAGTTCTAGAGCTTCAAATTCAAGCTCTTGCTTTTCATTTAAATAAATATGTACTGGCTTTTTTACCACATGTTTAGGGATATCATCTGCGACACAATATGTTCCGGCAATGGAAACGAGTTCAGCCTCTAAAGATTGGCAAAAAATGCGTGCAGCAGCGTGCCCACCCGCACCAGCAATGACTCTACCACGAACCGTGCCATAAATATGTATATTTCCTGAAGCAATCACTTCGGAACCACTATTCATGCCAGCTTTTAAAATAATATCGCCATGGTCTTGTACAAGAGATTGGCCTGTACGCAAAATTTCATCATGATAAGAGGTAATATGGGCAACTGCATTATTATTTAGTGGTTTTTTTGTTTCTACTGAAGCTTGTGCAGAGGTAGGCTTCTCTACAATTGCAACTTGCTCTGCAGTTGGTTTAATACGTTGTAATGGCTGATCTGCCGGTAATACAGGGAACTGAATGGCGCGTGCTTCGTCGCCTAAAATACCGTCAATGACAGCCATAGGCTGTAAGCCTAAGCTGACTAACAGCTGAATTAAAGCAATAAGCTCTTGTTCAACAGTACTATCTATAATAACGACAGTTCCCTGATAGGAACCTTCATTTAATATATTTGATAATTGCTGGCGGATCACATCATGATCATTCGTATCGAAGGTTATCCTGCTAAAGTTAACCATTCTGCCGGTAATCCGGATATCAGCCATAAGTCTTCCTTCAAGGCGTTAAAACGAGCTGTAATATCGTTAAGTTTATTGTAAATAGAGCAAATGCTAGAACAAATCGTACCAATTCTCTAGCGTGATTTATAAAAAAATAAATAAATGCTTATTCTTTGATTCGATCATACTCCGCGAGTGTTTGTTGCCACTGTTTAACTTTAACTTGTTTACGGACAGCTTCTAGCGTTTCAAAAACGACAGACTCAACCAGCTGCTCAAGTTCATGGTTATCAATATTTATATGGCTAATTTTTTGAGAAATTAATTGATAAGTTGAATTAGGGTGTGCGGCTGAACCTTCAATTAACGGCTCTATTAAACCAGCACTGATATTTTCACCAAGACGTTGACCAATACTTTGAATTTGTTGCTCAATACGTCCCCCTACAAGTGGAATAAGCCTTAATAATTGTGTTAATTCAGGCGTATCTTCTATTGCCTGATCTACAATTTGTCCGACAGCTCGGGTGATTGCAGGCTTTTGTTCTTTTAAAGCAGTTGCTAAAGATTCTTGTAATAGGGCAGTTAGGGTTACGGTAAATTGTTCACGATGATGATTAACCAAATCATGAATAATTTGTTTATGGCTAGAACTCGTTTCAAGCTCGTATCGAATACCGTCAATTACGGTAATCACTACGCGGTCCGACAACTCTTCCATAACCACACGGTAATAAAAGAGACCTGTCTTTCTCCAGCTTTCAGGAATAACCGGATAACCAAGTTCGTGTAAACGGTATGCAATAATCCCGGCACGGGATAAACGTAGAAAACGTAGCTGAGGAATAATAGCTAAAATTTCATACCAGTGAATGAAAGGGAAGAAGAACCAACGCTTATGATGTTTATAAACGATAGCAATTCCCCAACGGACCAGTAGTTCAATAATTAGAAAACCAATAAACCAGGCTTCAGAGGTAATAACCCATGGGTGTAAATGGGTACGGTAGAAAGACAATACTTGGGGCAAATGGATATGTTCAAAGAACCATGCCCCAATACTGCTCATTAAAAAGAAATTGGCTGCAAGACAGAACAGATTGAAAATGATAATAAACACCATAAAGATGTCGTAGACCAAAAACAGCTTAAATGAAAGGCTGCTTGAATCTACACGGTGATATTTCGTTTGCTTTCCGGAACTGTTTTGCATAAAAGTGGATTCTTTTTTAAAGATTCGTAGTCGCGTATTGAGCTTTCATTTTCTCGATGAGCTGATCTTTTTCAGTCCAGAGTTCATGTACCCATTGTTGAAAACGTTCACGGTAAACTTGGTCATCTTCATAATTACCCCCGAGAACCCAGTCTGGTATTTCAATTTTTCGAAGATTGACCGCAATTTTTGAAACGTCACCTAGCCAGAAATCGCCATAACCTGGTACGCCATCAGGGTAGACAATGGTCATATCAACTAAAGCATCAATTTTGTCGCCCAAAATATTTAACGCCAGAGCCAAACCACCTGCTTTAGGTTTTAATAAATGTTTATATGGTGATTTTTGTTGGTCGTGTTTTTCCTGAGTAAAACGAGTCCCTTCCAAATAATTTAATAATGTAAAAGGTTGACTTAAGAGCTGTTCACACGCTTTACGTGCTTCCATCATATCGCGGTCTTTGAGTTCAGGGTTTTTCGCGATTTGCTCTTTTGTATGACGCTTCATCATTGGGAAGCCTAAGATTTTAAAAGCTTGACCCACGAAAGGAATAAAGATGAGCTCCCACTTGGTAAAAAAGCGGGTAAGCGGCATACGGGTTAATCCGAAATATTGGTTTACCGTGGTATCAACCCAACTTTGATGGTTACAAGTCATTAAATAACGGCCTTGCATATTCAGATCAAGGCCTTCGTCAATGCTAATGTCCCATTTTAAATTAGGTAAAACATGATCAATGAGCCAATTATTGACACCAAGCCAGCTATTAGTAATTTGAATATTGGTTTCATCAATTTTTGAAGACTTTTTAAATAGCTTTGTTAAACCTAAAGCTAAGACAGGTGGTCCATGAAAAAAAGTGCTACCTGTGATGACTGTACCTACAGTGAGTCCACGTGTAATTTTTTTTAGCGCAGATTGCTTATTGGGTGCAGTTGACATATAAATGGCCCCGAATATCCAAAATCCATAGAAAGTTGTTCAACTATAACTATCATGAAATGAAATACAACGGTATCTTAGACAACAATGAAGAAATTGTGATGAGTGCACACCTTAAAGTGCATCAAAATATTACAAAAAAATAACTAAACTGTTTATTATTAACAAAATATCAATGTTTTATACTTCCTTTTTGTTTCATTATTCATTCAACAACAAAACACTCAAAGTGAGGAGGCATGCAATGCGTGCATTAGTTATTTCAACAGTGGTAGGGGCAGCAGTAGTACTTTCTGGTTGTCAAACAACAGGTAATAACCTTGGTGGCGTTGAAAACGATAAAGCCGCATTAGGTACTTTGATCGGCGCAGCAGCTGGCTACGGTATTTCTAAATCAAATGCAAACTCTAGCCGTCAAAACAACCGTGCTGCAGCAATTGGTGCAGTTCTTGGTGCAGCTGGCGGTTTATATCTTGACCAAAAAGAGAAAAAATTACGCGAACAAATGGCTGGTACTGGTGTAGAAGTAGGCCGTAACCCAGATGGTTCTGTTCAATTGATCATGCCTGGTAGCATTACTTTTGATACTAACAAATCAAACATCAAGCCAAACTTCTATGCAACTTTGGACAAAGTAGCTCAAACATTGGCTGAAGATAACAAGAGCGCGATTTTAGTTACTGGTTATACAGATAACACTGGTAATGACTCTATTAATATCCCATTATCTCAAGCGCGTGCTCAATCAGTTAAAAACTATTTAGCTGGTAAAGGTGTTCCATCTAGCCGTATCGATGCACAAGGTTATGGTTCTTCTAACCCAATCGCAGACAACTCAACTGCTTCTGGTCGTGAACAAAACCGCCGTGTAGAAATCAGCATTTACGCTAAACAATAAGATCTAGTTTATTGTTTCAAAAACCACCTTCGGGTGGTTTTTTTATGGGTGAAGTATAAAAAATAATCACGACATTCTGCGGCGCATAAATTGCATTATTAGACATCATTTATACATATCCGTAGATTTACTATTGGGATTCTAAAAAAGAGATGACTATAATCATGCTCGAAAAATTAAGAGGTAATACACGATGTCATCTGCCAGTCAACTGAACAACAAGCAAGAAGAAGCCATGAAATATACTCAAGGCCCTTTATTGGTGCTTGCTGGCGCTGGTTCAGGTAAAACATCGGTAATTACGCGTAAAATTGCTTATTTGGTGCAACATTGCCGTATTCCTGCGCATCGTATTACAGCGATGACCTTTACCAATAAAGCTGCACGCGAAATGAAAGAGCGTGTCACTAAGCTTTTATCACGTGAAGAAGCAAAAGGTTTGTCCGTTTCGACCTTCCATACTTTTGGTTTAAATCTTTTACGTTTAGAACTTAAAAATTTACCTTTAAAAGCTAATTTTTCGATTTTGGATGCAGATGACTGTAAACGTATTTTGATGGATTTGATGCATCGCGATAATTTATCGGGTGCAGAGAGTAAAGAGCTAATTGCCAAGGCAATGAAGAAAATTTCAGATTGGAAAAACGATCTGATTTTGCCTGAACAAGCACATTCGACGTGCGAAACTCCTGAAGATGTCCAGTTTGCCCATCTTTATCAACTTTATGAACGTAATTTACGTGCCTACAATGCAGTTGATTTTGATGACCTCATTGTTATGCCTACCCGCTTATTGCAAGAAAATGCAGAAGTGCGTGACAAGTGGCAAAACCGTGTTCGTTACTTGCTAGTGGATGAGTATCAAGATACCAACACCGCTCAATATATTTTGGTGAAATTACTAGTTGGCGTAATGGGGCAGTTTACAGCCGTAGGTGATGATGACCAGTCGATTTATGCATGGCGTGGGGCTAAGCCTGAAAACATGGCTTTGCTTAAACAGGATTTCCCAAATCTTCATATTATTAAGCTTGAACAAAATTACCGCTCGACCAGCCGTATTTTGAAAGCTGCGAACTGTGTGATTCAAAATAACCCGCATATTTTTGATAAAAAATTATGGAGTGATAAAGGCCATGGTGAAGTCATCAGAATTATTACCTGTCGTAATGATGATGATGAAGCAGAACGTGTAGTCAAAGACTTACTGACTCACAAACTTATGAATGGTAAGAACTGGAAAGATTACGCTGTATTGTACCGTGGTAACTTCCAGGCGCGTGTATTGGAAACACAACTTCGCCAAATGCAGATTCCGTACAAACTCTCTGGCGGTACATCGTTTTTCGCTCGTGCAGAAATTAAAGATGTAATGAGTTATTTACGTCTTATTATTAACCCAGAAGATGACAGTGCTTTCTTACGTATTATTAATACGCCTAAACGTGCGATTGGCCCAGTTACTCTTGAGAAGTTAGGCTTATTTGCACAAGAAAATAATTTGTCTTTACTTGGTGCTTCTTCTGACCAGCGCTTAAGTATGGTGCTTCCTAAAAAGGCAGAAACTCAATTGCATGAGTTTGCTGATTTTATCTCGACGTTTACACGTGAGCTGTTGGAAGATGATGAGCCTGTGCCTAAAGTTCGTCAAATGATGAATGAAGCGGGTTATATCGACTATATTCGTGAGCAATCTGCAACGCCTGCGCAAGAGAAAAGTAAGCTCGATAATATTGAGAATTTGTTTAGTAGTATTCAAAACTTAATTAATCGTGCTGAAGATGTTGATGAAAAGAACATTGAAAGTGTGATTCGAAAACTAGTCTTGCTTGATATGTTAGAGCAACAGCAAGAGGAAGAAGACACTGATAAAGTGAACTTACTTACTCTACATGCCGCTAAAGGTTTGGAATTCCCATATGTGTACATTATGGGGCTTGAAGAAGAGCTGTTGCCGCATAAGAACTCGATTGCTGCTGAAACTATTGAAGAAGAACGCCGTCTTATGTACGTGGGAATTACCCGTGCACGTCAAGGCTTAACTTTGACTTTGGCAGAGCAGCGTAAAAATGGTGGTCAAATGAAACAGATGACTCCAAGCCGTTTCCTCGATGAGCTTCCGCAAGATGAGCTCGAATGGTTAGGGCGTAAAAAGAAAATTGCAGCAAATGTTGATCCTAAAGAACAGGCTCAACAATATTTGGCAAATTTAAAAGCTTTATTAAAGCGTTAATTTTTTTAATTTTTAGGAAATCCCATGAAAGTTCAAGTTAAATTGCTCGATCCGCGTTTAGGTAAAGAGTGGCCTTTACCTTCATATGCAACAGCAGGGTCAGCAGGTTTAGATTTACGTGCCTGTTTAGATGAAGCAATTGAGATTGAACCAGGCCAAACTGTTTTGGTTAAAACAGGTATGGCAATTTATATTCATGATGTGAATTTTGCTGGTTTAATTCTACCGCGTTCAGGTTTAGGCCATAAACACGGTATCGTGCTTGGCAACTTAGTTGGTTTGATTGATTCGGATTATCAAGGTGAGTTGATGGTTTCAGTGTGGAACCGTGGTCAAACCACCTTCCGTTTAGAACCGGGTGAGCGTTTAGCACAGTATGTTTTAGTTCCAGTAGTTCAGGCTGAATTTGAGCAAGTAGAGGAATTTGAAGAAACTTTACGTGGCGCAGGCGGTTTTGGTCACACTGGTAAACAATAATTAATTTATAAAAAATAATGAAAAGAAACGCTTGTTTTACAAGTGTTTCTTTTTACACCTTGAATGTTACAATGAATTATATTACAAAACGCTTTACTCATATTCTTTTAACTTTTTTTAGCAAATACCCATTTTTCAGATTTTGAATACTCTATGTTTTTGCGATAGATCAAATTGATCTTTAAATAGAAGATACGCTATGAATGTAAGACACTCATTTCCAAAAAATATTTTCCGTGCTTACGATATTAGAGGCAAACTTTCTTATTTAACTACGGACGTCGTCCGTTCAATTGCCTATGGATTGGCACAACAATATAAACAAGCAGAACAAGCTCAACTGATCATTGGTTATGATGCACGCCTAACGAGTCCGGCTTATGCGCATTTAATCGAAGAGATTTTGGTAGAGCAGGGTTTAAATGTTACAAATATTGGTTGTTGCTCAACCCCGATGATGTACTACATTGCACGGGAGTTTGGTGGTAATGGTATAATGGTAACAGCTAGCCATAACCCTAAATCAGATAATGGTATTAAATGGATTTTAAGAGGTGAACCTCCATCTCCTGAAATGATCCAGCAAGTAGGTGAATTTGCGCAAACTTATGTACCTACTCATACAATTTCATTATTAGAATTATCAACTCCTCAATTTAATTCAGAATTTTGTAAAAAATACCAACAAGCAATCTTTAACGATATTCAACTCAAGCGCCCTTTAAAAGTTGTATTAGATGGCCTACATGGATCGGCAGGGCACTGCTCAAAACTCGTACTTGAAAAAATGGGTTGTGAAGTCATTGCTTTACGTACGACTCCAAATGGTGAGTTCCCTGATCATGCACCAGACCCTTCACATGCTGCGCATTTAAAAGAACTACATAAAACGATTATTGAACAGGGGGCAGATATTGGTATTGCCCTTGATGGTGATGGCGACCGTGTCGTATTGCTTGATGAAAAAGCCAATATACTTACTGCTGACCGTTTATTGTCACTATTTGCACAAATGTGTCTGGAGCAGCAACCAGACAAAGAAATTGTATTTGATGTGAAATGCTCGCTCATGGTTCAAAGAACCGTAGAGCGACTTGGTGGTAAACCCAAAATGATTCGCACGGGAAGTAGCTTCCTGCGCGCGTATTTATCCCAATCAAATGGTAACGCTATTTTTGGAGGCGAATACGCGGGTCATTATGTATTTAATGATGGGCGTGGTTTTGGGTATGATGATGGTTTGTACGCTGCATTACGTGTAATGGAATATTTCACCGAGTCGAATGCGACCACAATTTCTGATTTATTTTCTAATTATCCTGAAAGATGCTGTACCGAAGATACTTATATTGGTACCCATCAGTCCGACCCTAAACATGTACTACAAGATATTGAAATTTTAAGCCATCGTTTGGGTGCTCGAATTAGTAAAATTGATGGCGTACGTCTTGATTTTGATGATGGTTTTGGCATTATTCGAGCATCAAATACAGGTGAGTATTTTACCGTAAGATTTGACGCTGATAATCCTTTACGTTTAAAGGAAATCCAGCAAAAATTTATTGATATGTTGCAAGAGCGTTATCCGCAAATTGCACAAGAACTTTCTGAGGCCTAATAAGGAGAGGCGCAATGCCACAAGATCAGCATCTCGGCGTCGACAAAGCAAAAATCTTGATTGAAGCTTTGCCATATATTCAACGTTTTTCTGGTAAGACGCTGGTGGTGAAATACGGTGGTAATGCGATGACTGATCCTGAATTGGAAAGTTCATTTGCCCGCGATATCGTTTTACTTAAAACTGTGGGTTTAAACCCGATTGTTGTGCATGGCGGTGGCCCACAAGTTGACTCTTTCTTAAAGCAATTAGGACGTGAGTCTGACCGTATTGATGGTATGCGTGTGACCGATGAAGCTACGATGGAAGTGGTTGAAATGGTCCTAGGCGGTAGCGTAAACAAATCTATTGTTAATTTGATTAATAAACACGGCGGCCGTGCAATTGGCTTGACTGGTCAAGATGGCAACCTATTACGTGCCCGTAAATTATTAATGGAAAAACAAGAAGAGGACGGTTCTATCAAACATATCGATTTAGGTATGGTTGGTGAGGTGACCGGGGTTAAAACTGACGTATTAGAGATGTTTACTCAAAGCGACTTTATTCCTGTTATTGCTCCATTAGGTGTTGATGAAAAAGGTAATACTTACAATATTAATGCTGACTTGGTGGCTGGGAAGGTCGCAGAAGCATTAGGCGCAGAAAAATTAATTCTGCTGACTAATATTAGTGGCGTATTAGATGAAAACAAAAACCTTTTAACCGGTTTAACGACACAAGAAGTTGACCGTTTAATCGAAACAGGCGTAATTTACGGTGGAATGATTCCTAAAGTAGGCTGTGCCCTTGACGCTGTAAAAGGTGGTGTTGTGAGCGCACATATTGTTGACGGTCGTGTACCGCACGCAACATTACTTGAAATCTTTACAGATCACGGGGTTGGTACGCTTATTTCTAACCGTACACAAACAACTCACTAAACCTTATTATTTTTTATTAAAAGATCACGCTAAGTGGTCTTTTTTTATGCCATTTAATTTTGGTCATTTTTTTGTCATGAGCTTTGACTAGTGTAGTGGGTGTCACTAGGAGCGTTCATTATGCTGGAAAAATTTAATCAATATCGCCAAACCTGGACTTTACCTTTAAATCGCCATAAGGCTAACAATCAAACACAATTCCGCTTTGAATGGGTTGATAATTTAAAAGAATTACAAGATGTACAACGGTTTCGTGCACAACAATTTAGTAAACAATTCGGCATTCAATTTGAAGATAATTTAGATCAAGATATTTACGATTTTGGCTGTGAGCATGCTGTATTAAGAGAAAAATGGACAGGAGAGATAGTTGCTTATACACGACTTAAGCTCTTTCAAGGCCATGAAATAGGGCAAAGTTACAGTGCTAATGAGTTTGACATTGTTCCACACTTGTCGCATTTGCCAAATGTATTAGAGATAGGGCGTACTTGTGTGCATCCACGTTTTCGTAATGGTAAGGCACTTTCAACATTATGGCTGAATCTTGCACCTAAAGTATTGTGGTCAATGCGTGCTAAATATTTGATGGGATGTGTCAGTATTCATCTGCAAGATAATTTGGCTAGAGCGTACTATACGCACCGTCAAATTCAGCAGTTACCGGACATTAAAACCATCGATATTCGTTCTAAGAAAATCTATGAACCTGAATATCCGGAGTTTAGTTTCCCTCAAGATGAGCGGATGCCGAAACTATTCCAAATGTATTTGAGTATGCAGTCTAAATTATCTAAAGATGCCTTCTTTGATGCTGAATTTAACTGTCTCGATTACTTTGTATTTTTAGAAGTGAATAAAATTGCCACTTCGTTTGTAATGAACAAAATGGCTCAGCGATAAAGTTATCTTATATTTTGTAATAGCGAGCGCATATTGGGATTTACAAGCCAATTTACTCTCATGCACAATAGTACGCATGGGGTAATGAAGTGAAAGTTTAAAAACAATATGTGCCAGCTATTAGGAATGAATTGTGCAACACCAACGGATATCACTTTTTCTTTCCGTGGTTTTTCACAACGCGCAGGAATTACCTCTGACCATAGTGATGGTTTTGGTATTGCCTTTTTTGAAGATAAGGCATGCCGTTTATTTGTAGATAACCAGTCTGCAGTTGAATCACCAATTGCTGATCTTATTCGTAATTATCCCATTAAATCACGTAATGTAATCGCACATATTCGTAAGGCGACTCAAGGCAAAATTACGCTTGAGAACTCACATCCTTTTATTCGGGAGTTATGGGGACGTCACTGGATTTTTGCCCATAATGGCGATTTACATGATTTTAATCCACCCTTGAGCGGACGTTTTACGCCGGTAGGGAATACCGATAGCGAAAGAGCATTTTGTTATTTATTAGATCAACTGGTCGAAGTATTTGGTTATGAAGAACCAACGCTTGAGCAGATATTTGAAGTATTAGAAAAGATTTCTCCTCAAATTGCAGAATATGGGACATTTAATTTCTGTTTATCGAATGGACAAGCTTTATTTAGTTATGCGATTACCAAATTACATTGGTTAGTTCGAGAATATCCATTTAATAATGCACATTTAATTGATTTAGATGTTGAGGTTGATTTTAGTCAGGTGACGACTCCTGAAGATCGAGTTGCAGTAATTACCACTGAGCCTTTAACTCATAATGAAACATGGATTGCTTATCAACCTGGTGAAATGATTTTATTTCAACATGGTAAACCTATAAAAAAAGCGATTACTCAAGTTGAAAGATTAATACGTGAAGAGAAAAATCCTGAACTTAAGCGTATTACTCGTGCTGACCAATATTAATTTTTTATTGAAAGAAATGTAATTTCTTAAGAAATATATATTTTTGTTTATTTAATAATAAAGTATTTTGTTTAAAAAATACTTTATCTTTTTAGTTGGTTAATATTAATTAATTTTTTAAAAATCAAAAACTTATTTATTTATTCATTTTTATTTATTTAAAGCCGACAAAATAGCTTTGTTTTTATTTATACCCTTTAAAGATAAGATGCAGTTTATGCAACAGTCATTGAACATCATTGGGGGTGATGTATGAAAATGAAATGGGCTTCAGAATATAATACTGGTATTGACGTTATTGATGAGCAGCATAAACGAATACTGGATTATATTAATGAGATTGATGATGTAAAAGATGATGAGGATAGACGTCGTATTAAAGATGTTTTAGACAATATTATTGATTATACGCAATCACATTTTACCTTTGAAGAAAGTTTACAAGAGGAAGCGGATTATAAATATAGAGTGCCTCATAAACGTGTACATGACTTGTTTATTAAAAAAATAGAGTTATATCGTGAACGTTTTGAAATGGGCCATACGATTGAAGCAGAATTACAAGAGATCTTGGCTAAATGGTTAATTAACCATATTCAACATGATGATGCCGATTATGTGGGGGCAGTAAAAGAAAATATGATGGGTATTATTAGAGAAAAAGAAAAGAAGAAAGGAAAGAACTGGTTCGCCCGTTTTTTCTCATAACCTTAACTAAAAAAACTCTAATATACAGTTAGCGCGGCAAACTATCGTTTCGGTGGTTTGCTTTTTTTATTGTGCAAACTTTGATTTTCATGCATGAGACGGGCAAAATATCTATAGACTTTTTCAAGGAATGCATAATGCAGGACATACCTATGTCACGATGGTTATCGCCTCTTATGGCGTTTTGCTTATCTTTTGTCATCATGGCCACTTTGGCACCAACCATGGGAATCCAGATAGATCGTCAAATCGATTTCTGGTTATTGTGGTTTGGCACTATGTTGTTATTGGCATTACCAGTTTGTTATTTGGAAATTGCTTTAGCAAAACGATCAAAAACAACCGCTTTAAATGCGTTATCGAGTTTAACTCGTGAAGCTGATAGTTCCCCTAAATGGCGTGTGGTTGGCTGGCTTGCTGTTGTTTTTATTCCTTTCTTAGCGGGTAACGTTCTAAGTACTGCGAGCAATATATTAGTTGCACAGTTTGCCCCAAGCATTTCCGGTCAAATTATTTTTGCAGGCCTTGCAGTTGCTGCCTTGGTATTATCTTTTATTCCACGCCAAATACTCATTTTATTAATGACCTTAGGAGTGATCGCTTCTATTGTGTTGGCAAATATGATGGGCTCGACTTTACAACCTTGGCATTGGACCAGTGTTGAGTTTAAGGAGTGGGGTAATGCAACTGTACTTGCACTTGTCGCGAGCGGGTTAGGTTTAGGGCTTTACTGGCAAAATAGTGTAGGTGCTGTTCAGGCGCAAGAAGGAGCAACAAAAACTGTTCTTCCAATTTGGTTAGCTCAGCTCATTGCTGTGGTTGCTTTTGGCTTTTTCTCGCTTCAGGCTCAATTACCTGTTTTAACGTGGATATTTACTGGTGTAATGACATCCGCGTTATTTGTGCAGTTGGCTAGAGAACAACTTGCTCAGCGTCAGCTTATGCCTGTTTTACAATGGGTGATTATTGTTGTAGCAATTGCAGTTTGGGCTGTGCCGGAAGTTCATAATTTATTCACGCTTATTCTTATGCTGTGGGGCTTACTTATTTGCTTAATCTATGCAATTTTTGCAGGTTGGATTATGAAAATTAGCCACTTGCGTAAATCGATGAATTTCAGCAATGAGCTTTTTTATAACCTATGGCGTATTGCTGTACGTATCGTATTGCCGCTTTCAACTATTGTGGCAATGATTGCTGTAATTGGACAAAGTATCTAATGGAACGTACACAACAAGTTTGGGTCGCTTTTGCGGTACCGGAACAACAGTTTTTAATTTCTGTTCCATTTGAAGAGGGAATGACTGCTGCACAGGCAGTTCAAGCAAGTGGTTTATCAAATCAAGTTGATTTGCCTGAACCACTTCAGCTCGGCATTTTTGGAGTAAAAGTAGAAACTAATGCGGTATTACACGCGGGTGATCGAGTTGAGGTTTATCGACCATTAACGATTAATCCAAAAGATATTCGCCGGAAACGTGCTGCGAAAAACCCTGTAGGCAGATACATTAAAGGCAATCGCTTTAAGCAATCAGCTCAATAAGCAAAACCCCTCAAGTATTTCACTAGAGGGGTTTCTTTTTATTAGAAAAAACGATTATAGTGGTGGGGCAGTTAAAATTGCTTCTTTGGAAGCAGGTAAACCTGGTTGCGATTCTGGAATAGTCTCTAAACCTTCAATTTTAGTTACGGTTCCAGTTCCATCAAAGTAAATTTTTAAATGCTGACCATGTGCTGCGGGGATTTTCGCTTTTTTAGCATATGTTCCCGGGATATAGTTGTAGATATAGTCCCAACGTTGTGGATTGAGGGGATCAGTCACTGTTGGGCTACCAAGCAAAAAGCGCACTTGCTGGAAATTCATGCCGACCTGTACTTGAGAGGCTTGAGCTTTAGTCAATGGAGTCCCTTGAGGAATATCAACCTTATATACACCAAAGATTGAACAACCAGCTAGGAGTGAAGTGACGAATAACGTCAGCACGAGTTTTTGCATTTTGCTACACTATCCCAATAAATTATGATGCATTTGATCAAAGGATAGATCATACTTCATCTAAATTCTATTGCCTATTCCAACTTGAGATTTGTTGAGAGACCTTTTTTCATGCCTATTTCCAATCAAGATTTGCGCAAAGCTGGACTTAAAGTTACCCTTCCACGAATTAAGATTTTGGAATTATTAGAAAATTCAAAACAACATCATCTTAGCGCCGAAGATATTTACAAGACTTTGTTAGAGCAAGGGGAAGATGTCGGACTTGCAACAGTTTACCGTGTGTTAACACAATTTGAAGCTGCGGGTATTATTCAACGTCATCATTTTGAAAATAACCATTCTGTTTTCGAAATCATGCAAGAAGATCATCACGATCACTTAGTATGCCAAAACTGTAACAAAGTCATTGAATTTACTAATGATGTTATCGAGAAAGAACAGCATTCTGTAGCAGAACAACATGGGTTTACCTTAACGGGTCACTCATTAAATCTCTATGGTTACTGTAATGAACCTGAATGTCAGGAAGCATTGCGCAAGAAATAATCGTTTTCACATAAAGAAAACAAATAAAAAAGGAAGGTTACGTTTAACCTTCCTTTTTTTATGAAGAAATTACTGGCGGTCAAAAGTTAAATGCTGTTTCCCGTCTGATAATTGATCGGGACCTTCATCAGCAAGTTTAATGGTTAAACGTAAATCGTTCGGTGAGTCAGCATGTTTAAGTGCATCTTTGTAGGTAATTTGACCAGCTTTATATAAATCAAATAAAGCTTGGTCAAAGGTCTGCATACCAAGTTCACGTGAGCGTTTCATCAAATCTTTAATTTCATGAATTTCACCTTTACGGATGTAGTCTGAAATTAATGGTGAGTTAATTAAAATCTCAATTGCTGCACGGCGTGAATTACCATCTGGTGTTGGAATGAGCTGCTGCGCAATCATAGCCTTTAAGTTAAGTGACAAGTCCATGTAAAGCTGACTATGACGATCACTTTCAAAAAAGTGAATAATACGGTCGAGCGCTTGGTTGGCGTTGTTAGCGTGCATGGTAGCTAATACAAGGTGACCTGTTTCAGCAAAGCCAATCGCATAGTCCATGACTTCACGAGAACGGATCTCACCAATTAAGATCACATCCGGCGCTTGTCGTAGTGTATTTTTCAAGGCAATTTCAAATGAGTCGGTATCGATCCCGACTTCACGCTGAGTAATGATGCAACCTGCATGTTCGTGAATAAACTCAATCGGGTCTTCAATGGTAATGATATGGCCCTTAGAGTTATGGTTACGATGGCTGATCATTGAAGCCAATGAAGTGGATTTACCTGTACCTGTCGCGCCTACGAAAATAATAATGCCGCGTTTGGTCATCGATAAATCTTTAAGTACAGGCGGTAACTGCAAGTCATCAATTGAAGGAATCTTGGTTTCAATACGACGTAGTACCATGCCCGGCATGTCGCGCTGCTGAAAAGCACTGACACGAAAACGCGCCGTTTTTTCACGGTTCATAATGGCAAAGTTACATTCACGAGTTTCTGCAAATTCTTTGCGTTGTTTTTCACTCATGATGGAATGTAATAGTTGACCAATTACTTCGCCTGAAAGACTATTTTTTGAAATTGGAACAATTTGCCCGTTAATCTTCATAGAGGGCGCAACGCCATCTGTAATAAAAAGATCCGATGATTTTTTTTCAACCATCAGGTTGAGCAAGTCATTAAAATCCATAATTGTATTCTCGCTATTTTGTTGTTTTTATAAGAATGATTCAGGCTGTTTTGCTGCAGTACGAGCCGTTTGCGGGCTAATTACACCGCGAGCGACTAAGCCTTTTAAGCTTTGGTCGAGTGTGGTCATGCCATGATTGGCACCAGTTTGAATGGCTGAGTACATTTGCGCGACTTTGTTTTCACGAATTAAGTTACGAATAGCCGGAATACCAATCATAATTTCATGGGCTGCGACACGGCCACCGCCATTCTTTTTAAGCAGGGTTTGTGAAATAACCGCTTGTAAAGATTCTGACAGCATGGCACGAACCATGTCTTTTTCTTCGGCAGGGAATACGTCAATCACACGGTCAATAGTTTTTGCAGCTGACGTGGTGTGGAGTGTACCAAACACCAAGTGACCTGTTTCGGCAGCGGTTAATGCCAAGCGAATAGTTTCAAGGTCACGCATCTCACCGACCAAAATAATATCAGGGTCTTCACGTAGTGCTGAGCGAAGAGCTTCATTAAAGCCGTGTGTGTCACGATGCACTTCACGCTGGTTAATGAGACATTTCTTAGACTGGTGTACAAATTCGATTGGGTCTTCCACCGTTAAAATATGGTCATAGCGGTTTTCGTTAATATAATCGAGCATTGCTGCAAGCGTAGTTGATTTACCCGAACCTGTTGGTCCTGTCACCAGTACAATGCCACGAGGATAGTCACAAATATCTTTAAAGATTTGACCTAGACCTAGATCTTCCATGGTGAGGACTTTAGATGGAATGGTACGAAAGACTGCACCAGCACCACGGTTTTGGTTAAATGCGTTAACACGGAAACGCGCAACATTAGGTACTTCAAAAGAAAAGTCAGTTTCGAGTTTTTCTTCATAGTCACGGCGCTGTTTATCATTCATGATGTCGTAAACAAGACGGTGGACATCTTTATGTTCTAGAGCTGGTAAGTTAATACGACGAACTTCACCGTCAACACGAATCATTGGTGGCATGCCAGCAGAAAGATGTAAATCGGACGCGCCATTTTTCACAGAGAAGGCGAGTAGCTCTGTAATATCCATAATTTCCCCAAGTAAATCAAAATATGTCATTATTTTGTAGAATAATATACGGCTTTCACCGAGGCTTACCAACACCTCGCTTTAGGTGAAAAGCAAAAAAGTTTTTTGAAAATGAGAACCTTGTCAATGAATTACCTGCAAGATGCGCGACAGCACGTATTACAGCAAATCAAAACAGCTTGTGAACTTGCTCAGCGTGCGCCTGAAACTGTGCAACTTTTAGCCGTATCGAAAACTCATCCGAGTGAAAGATTGCGTGAAATGTATGCAGCAGGACAAAGAGCATTCGGCGAAAACTATTTGCAAGAAGCTTTAGATAAAATTGATGCTTTACAGGATTTGGATATTGAATGGCATTTCATTGGTCATGTTCAGCGGAATAAAACTAAGCATTTGGCAGAGAAGTTTGATTGGGTTCATGGGGTAGATCGTTTAATTATTGCAGAACGCCTATCTAACCAACGTGGTGATGACCAAGCTGCGCTTAATATTTGTTTGCAAGTCAATATTGATGGGCAAGACAGTAAGGATGGTTGTGCACCGGAAGACGTTGCCGAGTTGGTTGCTCAAATGAGTCAACTACCGAAAATCAAGTTACGTGGTTTAATGGTGATTCCGGCTCCTGACAATACAGCTGCTTTTGCAGATGCCAAAAAATTATTTGATGCGGTAAAAGTCCAACATGCTCACCCAGAAGACTGGGATACATTGAGTATGGGAATGTCAGGGGATTTAGAAGCCGCAATTGCCGCTGGTTCAACAATGGTACGTGTAGGCACAGCTTTATTTGGGGCTAGAGACTATTCGCAAAAAGGCTGATGTAAGCGATTTCTTACAGAAATTGCGGCCTTTTGCGGCTATGGCAGACCATGCTTTTTTTGTACTATGAACTCATCAGGAAACAGGATGTTTCTAAGAATAACAATAAAAAGTCATGAATGGATGCAGACAGGTACGACAGGAGTCATACCAACGCAGAATCTAAAAAAGCCCCGACAGGATGTCGGGGCTTTTTAGTTTTTAACCCACTATTTCAATGGTACTTGCACCAGCGCCAAGTGGTTTCACTTGAATTTGTACAGGAATGCGTTCATGCATTTCTTGAATGTGCGAGATGAGAATGACCTGACGTCCCTGATTTTGCAATTGGTCTAAAGCATTCATGACCATGTGCAAAGATGAAGCATCTAAAGTACCAAAACCTTCATCAATAAACAGTGATTCAATTTTCATTGAACCCGATGCCATATTGGCTATCGCTAAAGACAAGGCAAGGGCAGTTAAGAACGACTCACCGCCAGATAAAGAGGCAACTGAGCGGGTTTCTCCATCCATGTCATGGTCAATGATGGCAAGACTTAATGACTGATCAAGACGTTTTAGCGTATAACGCTGAGAAAGCATCGCCAGTTGTTGGTTGGCATGTTCAACTAAAATATCTAGGTGATATTGCTGAGCGTAGTCACGGAACTCTTTACCTTTGGCATCACCAATCAAGCCTGAAATTTTGCTCCAGCGGTGTTCTTCTTGTTGAATATTTTGAATTTGCTCGGCGTATTTTTGCTGTTTGGCAAGGTTTTGCTGATGTAATTCAAGCTTCAGCTTTAGTCCATCACGCACTTCAAGCTGTGCTTTGAGCTTTGCAATATTGTCTTGAATGAGAGTAACGAGCTTTTCGTATTCAATATCTGGCTGAGTTTGTAAGTGCTCGCTTAATTGCTCTTGCATCGTTTTAAGGGCAGAAGAGGCTTCACTTAATAAACGCTCGGCATGATTAAGACGGTTACGAATGTCTTGCTCTTGTGCTGAATTAATCTGTATGAGTGCCGTAAGATCAGATGCCTGAAAATCAGTATGGGCTTTTAACCAGTTTTGAATTTGCCCATCAATCTGCTGTTGATGTTGTTCTGTGTGTTGATGCTGATGTTTAAGTTGATCGAGCGCCTGTTTTTGCTGTTCAAAGTGTTGTCTGGTTTGTTCGAAACGCTGTTTAGCCTCATGATACGCTGTTTGTTGGTGCTGACGTTTAGCGTCATGCTCAATTAACCATTCATGCGGCTTAATATCCGAACGGCCTGTCATTTGCTGAATGAGCGATACCGCTTTTTCATTATTTTGTTGGCCTTTAAGCGTAATCTCTTGGAGATTTTGATCGATCTCATCAATTTGCTTGGTCATTTGCTCAAGGCTAGCAGTCAGCATTTTAAGTTCTTGCTGCTGTTGTTCAAAACGCTGTGAAAGCTGTTCTTGTTGTTCAAGTTGCTTAGCACGTGCATCAAGAATAGCCCAAGTCTGCCTAGCTGTTTGGCTACTTGCTTGCTGCCATGCGTGCTGTTCGGTTTCCGATAAACACTCGACAATATGTTGAACTTGTTTTTGCCATTGCTGTGCTGTATTAAGCAAACTTTCATTACGCTGAATAGTTTGAATAAGCTGATTGTGTTGTTTAATGGCTTGGGTTAAACGCGCATTTTCTGAATCAAATAAACTTATGGCAGTTTGTGTCGCTTGTCTCAGCTCATTAAGTGTTTGTAAGATTTGTTCAGGAGCTTGATTAAGCTCAATGTGTAATTGATTGAGGTTAAACGCTTGCTCAAGTTCTTGCTGTAAGTGCGTCTGTTTTACTTGCAGTTGAGCTAGATATTTCTGAACTTGTTCAAGCTCGGCCCGGCACTGAGTAAGTGCATGTTGCTGGGTTTGCCATGCATTAAACTTAGTTTGTTCGAGTGCAACAGCTTGCTGCTCTTGCTGTTGTTGCAAATCGAACAAGGCCTTCGATACCGCACTGTCATCAATACGGTAGGGGTGGTGGGTACTTCCACAGACCAGACACGCTTCACCTTCTTTAAGATTGGCACGTAACTGTTCAATATTTTCGGTGTGTAGTAAACGTTGCTGTTGCAGGATGTGCTGTAACTTTTCACGTTCAGTTTTTGCTGTTTGGTAGTCTTGTTCAGCTAACTGGCAAACGGTTTTAAGTTGGTCTTCTTGCGCGGAGGCTTGAGTATGTTTTTCGGTGAATTGCTGAAGCTCAGCATATAGCTCATGATAAATTTTTATTTTCTGTTGAATCAGATCTAACTGCGTGACTTGAGCAAGTTTCTGATCTTTATCTTTACGCTGTTGTTCAAGCTTTAACTCAATCTGTTCAACGGTGCCTAGTGAAACTGTGAGTTGTTCAAGTTCACTTTTAGCTTCCGATAGCTTTTGGCGAGCAAGGGTAGGGTTACCGAGCTGTTCTTCAATTGCTTGGTAATTTTGAATAAATTGCCCAAGTTGATGAAGATGCGCTGAAAGGCCCTTATCTAATACAGCATATTGCTGAGTCTGGATCAGCTGCTGTTGTAGATGAATTTTGTTCTGCTCAAGCTGTGCAATATGCTGTTGTACAGCGTTTTGCTGCTGTTGTAGTGGGCTTAGGTTTTGCTCAAGTACCTGTCTTTTTTCTTTGCACTTTTTATATTCATCGGCAATAAAAGCGCGTTCTTGAATGGACTGTCGAACTTGATTTAAAGCATGTTGATGCTGTTGCTCAAAATCGAGTGTTTGTTTGAGCTGTTGTTCTGCAAGTTGATATTGTTTTTGTCCCGTTTCAAAAATTTGTACCAACTCATTAAACTTGGTTTGAGCTTGCTGAATTTGCGGCTCAAGTTGTTGTAGGGTCTGTAAATTTTGAGCTTGCTGAAAAACTTGTGGGCGTATTTCAGAGAAAACTTCAAGACGTTTTAATTGCTCACGTTCACTAGCCAGTTGTTGATGGTGATTTTGCTGGGTTTGAAACTGTTGTTGTTTAGCTTGTACTTCTTGCTCAAGTTTTGCTTTACGTTCAAACCATTGTTGCTGTTTGTCTAAGACATGTTTTTGCTGTTCTAACTGTTGATAGTTTTGTTCGGCTTGCTGGTATTGCTCGGTAAATGTAGCAATCTCTTCATCAGACAAAATTTCAATATGACCTAAAAACTCTTCCAGCTGTTTACGCTGCTTTGCAATATCGGCTGTTTTACGAAAAGCCAGTTCACCGATTTTGGCGAAAATGCTGGAGTTGGTCAGGTACTCAAGTAATTCACCACGTTCGCTGTCTCGAGCTTTTAAAAATGCAGTGACTTCTGACTGCGCAAGTAATACGGCACGAGTAAACTGCTCAAATGAAAGCTGGGTAATTTGCTTAACTTTTTCATCAACCGCTTTGGCTTTATCGGCAAGTACTACACCATCGGTCAAGCATTTTAAGTGGCGCTGTACACTTTGTAATTTACCATTTGGGTTTTCACGTGCACGTTTAATTTCCCAACGAGCCAAATAACGTTTTTGATCTTGCGCAATAAAACAAAGCTCAGCAAAACCATGTCCTGTACCACGACGTAAGACAGTTAAAGGAGAGTTGGTCAGTAATTCAGAACCATCGACATCTTTTAACTTACCATCACTGTCTTTAAGGCGAGGAACCCGATTAAATAAGGCCAGACACATGGCATCTAAAATGGTCGATTTACCTGCGCCAGTTTTTCCCACAATCGCAATAAGACCTGCATGGGCCAGAGGTGCGCTTTCAAAATCAATAAAATGTTCATCAGCAAGCGATGCCAGATTTTTTATTCGAATGGATAAAATTTTCATGACATATCCTTAATGGCTTGCATCATTTTCAAGATGTTTTTGTGCTTCTTGTACCAGACTCAGAAAATCTTTTAAGACCGCATCATCGGCGCTGTAACCTTGTTTTTCCCAGATATTTTGAAAGAGTTTTTCTGGTGTTGGTGGCTCAAGAGCAATGTGCTGGGTAGTATTTGAATTAGTCGTGTCTTTGTTTACATATTGACGTGAAATACGCACTAAACGATAGCGGTCAGGTGGCAGAGCAGCTTCAAACTGCTGACGTAAATTCGGCTGTGGCGGCGTTAAACTATAATATTCAATATCGACATATTCACGGTGGTCAATATTCTCAATCACGCCGTGAGGCAAGGCTTTGAGTTGTTGCAGCACCTCGTTTAGCTCACCACGAATGCGGTGCAATTGTATGCAGCGCGGAATTTCGACAGCTTCAAATTGCAAACGGCTGTCAGTGTCTTGAGAAGGGTCAATTTTGACCTCAACCACTTGGTGTTTATAGTTAATTTCACTAAAAGAGAGTGGAATGGGTGAGCCGCTATAACGAATGTGCGGCTGGCCTACTTTTTGTGGTTTATGTAAGTGCCCTAAAGCGACATAATCGACTGCATCTTCAAATAACGTCGTTGAAAGCGCCTCTTCATTACCAATAATAATAGGGCGTTCAGAGTCGGATGTTTCCCCACCTTGCATATGCGCATGCGACATCAAAATCAGGGCTTGGTCCGGTGTCTTGCGACGTTTGGCTTCGGCAATGAGTTGCTGGTGCAAATAGGCAATCGCATTTTTGCTATTGGTGGTATGTTCGTTAAAGCCCGTAATTTCAGCCGAACGTAAAAAAGGCAGGGCAAGGCACCACGCCACAATATCTTGATTTTGGTTATAGATAGGTAAAAGCAGTCGATCGAGATCTAGGGTTTTATCTTCATTCCAGCGAACCACACCTACGGTTTTTGCATTGTATTTTTCTAAAAGCGGTTCGACCTGTTCAATACGGTAGCCTGAGTCATGGTTACCCGCAATCATGAGTGTTTGCATGTGCGGTGCAATACGATGGGCATCTGCTAAAAATTGGTAGAGTTGTTTTTGTGCTTGTGAACCCGGGTTAATGACATCAAAAATATCGCCAGCAATAAGCAGGGCATGTGGTTGTTTTTCTTGAATTTGAGTGAGCAACCAGCTTAAAAATTGTTGGTGTTCGTAGTGTCGTGAATGATTATAAAAAAACTGCCCCAAATGCCAGTCAGAAGTATGTAGAAAATGTACGGACATAGAAACAGACATCAAGCCAAAGTAAACACAGATACGTTAGCATAAATTGGCAAGAGATTTTATCAAGACATTTTAAAGTGCTCGTTATTTAAACCCCCAGTAAAACTTGAATTAAATTTTTCACTTTAAACTTTGCTTTGTTACTATCAGGTCAAACCATGAACTTTGAGAATAAAATGACTATTCATAAATACGAAGTAAAAATACAGTGAGAAGGCAATACGGGTACAGGTACTTCCTCTTATCGTTCATATAAACGCGATTTTAGTATTCAGCATCCTCAAAAGACGACTATTCAAGGTTCATCAGACCCTGCCTATTTGGGCGATGTGACCAGATGGAACCCAGAAGATTTATTGGTCGCGTCAGCTTCAGCTTGTCATAAGCTTTGGTATTTACACCTATGTGCAGTCAATCATATTCACGTTGTGAGTTATGTCGATCATGCACTGGGATTTATGGAAGATACAGATCCGGTCAAACGTGGTCATTTTACCCAAATTATTTTAAGGCCCGAGGTTGTTTTAGAAAAAGGTGCTGACCAAGAGCTTGCAGCAAAACTGCATGAAGAAGCACATCACGAATGTATGATTGCCAATTCGGTAAATTTTCCAATTACATGTGAAGCCAGCTTCAGCTTTGCTGAATAATTCATATGAAATAGCCACCGATAAAAAGGCGGTGGCTATAAATTAAAAATAATTAAAGTCGTTAAATAAAATCTTTAAGCTGCATCTTCATCGACTTGAAAAATACCAAAAACGTTGTGGTCTAAATCGACAAAGTAACCATGCCAAGCGCGGCCCGGAATAGCGAATTTATCCATTGCCACAATGCCGCCTTGCGCTAAAATTTTTGCAGCCACTTCATCGAAGTTTTCCACCTGAACCGAACAAGTAAATGCATTGGTGCCATATTCCATTGGCGGTGTTTGAGCAGGGCGTTTTAAGAGTCCTCCCATAATTGAAGGTGTCTCTATGCGGTAATATTCAATCGGTAAGCTTTCATCGAGTTTAAATTGCCAACCAAACACAGCTTGATAAAACTGCGCATCGCGGGCAGGGTTTGAAGACTGGATTTCAAAATAGGCAATATTGTTCATATTATTTAAATCATATTTTTATGGTGTAAAAAGTATACGCATAGCCTTTATAGCCACGAAAGCACTATTGTGTATGCTGAGCGTAAAATAAATGAAAGAGCTAGAAAATAAAAACCGACGATTCGAGTGATGAGAGAATCGTCGGTCAAAAACTTCATCAAGGGTTTCGGCTGCTAACAAAACCTAATCCGAAGGAAGAAAGAGTCGTAATGAAAGGTCACCGAAACAATTTTGCGGATGCCGTGCAAAGGAAGTATTCGGTTGCTGCGACCTTGTTACCCTATATAACGTTAAGAGATCAGGATTGGTTGACAGAAAAATGAAAAAAAATCGAAAAAAATTTATAATTATTTTTTTGAACCCATAAATTAGGCAAAAATATGACCAAATTACGTTCTTACTTTCTCTGGTTTTTTGCTTTATGCATCGTGCTAACCTTAATTGTCGGTGTGATTGCAGCACTATTACCAGCGAGTGTAGGCGGTATTTTAACAGCCGTTCCATATTTAGGCGCAATGATTTTTGTCTTATTTAGATTTTTAAAGAAAGAACGCCGTGCACCGACAGTACCAGAAAAAAAGAAATTTACTTTAGGTTTTACTCTCATATTTTGGGGCTATAACTTGTGTGGTGTTTTATTTGGTCTGTTTTTATTTTCAAGAAAAGACCCTGAGATTTTGCAAAACTTTATGCTTTACCTCAAACAGCCTCAGTTCTTAAGCATTATGGTCATTATGCTTTTAATGTTAGCTATTCCGCTTTATTTAATTACCTATTGGTTTTATGGCAAACAAGCCCAGCGCATGGCAAACAAAATGTTTAATGTGCCATAACTCACCACAAAACTGATACGATTAGTTCGATATTAAATTTTATAACTATATCAATTAAAAACTGCTGTCCTCGGTTTTGGAGGAAATATGAATAAGAATGTATTAATCACAGGTGCCAGTGGCTTTATTGGAACGCATTTAATTAGGTTCCTATTACAAAAAAATTATAACGTGATTGCGGTGACACGGCAGGCTGGAAGGGAATCTGACCATCTTGCCTTGCACTGGGTACAAAAGTTCGAAGATATTTCGACCCGTCAAATTGATTATGTGGTGAATTTAGTGGGTGCAAATATTGGTGAGAAACGCTGGACCGAGTCACGTAAAAAACAACTCATTGAAAGCCGTGTAAATACGACCCAAAAACTGTATGCATGGCTTAATCAATCTCAAATTTTTCCTGAAGTGATTGTCTCTGGTTCTGCAATTGGTTATTACGGTATAGATGCTCAAGAAAAGTGGACAGAGGTGTGCACTGAACAAAGCTCCCCACAGCCCATTTTCATGTCTCAGCTTTGCCAAGAGTGGGAACGCGCAGCGTTAGCAGATCCTCAGCAAAATACTAAAATTATTCGTTTAGGTGTAGTGTTTGGGCAGGGTGGCGGCATTTTGCCTAAAATGTTGCTTCCTATTCGACTCAATTTAGTCGGTCAAATTGGTCACGGACGTCAGCCTGTGGTTTGGGTACATATTGAAGACGTATTAAACGCAATTGAGTTTATATTCAAGCATCCTCAATCTGCTCAAATTCACAATGTAGTAGCGCCAGAAAACGTGGCTCAAAAAGCTTTTGTTGAACAAGCTGCCAAAGTTTTAAATAAGAAACCATTATTGTCGGCGCCTAGTACAGTTTTTCGCTGTTTGTTAGGAGAGCAGTCGCAATTGATCTTAAATGGGCAATACGTCAAACCCGCAGCCTTACAAGCAGAAGGATTTGAGTTTGCTTATCCTCAATTAAAAATGGCTTTAGAGAATATACTCGCCTCAGGCTAAGATTTTATTTTGTAAGCGCTCTGGTGAATATGCTTTGGCATCAATTAAGGTTGGTTGATCTAGCATAAGCTGACGAAGCAATTGTGCAGAACCTGCGCCCATACACAAACCATTTCTAAAGTGACCAAAGTTTGCCCAGAGGTTATCCATTTCAGGCATTTTGCCAATGTAGGGAACACCATTTGGTGAACTTGGTCTGAGACCTGCCCATCGATGTACAATCGGGAAATCGGCCAGTTCAGGCACCATTTCTAAACATGCTTCTAAAATATTGTGCTGAGTCGTTTCGTCGGTAGAAGTGTCAAAACCACGATGTGCCATGCTTGACCCGCACACGATATGACCGTCCATACGTGGAATCAAATACATGACTCGATTCATACACATGGTCGGTAGCCAGTGAGCTGGGGTTTTAAATAACAACATTTGACCTTGAACAGGTTCGACTGGAATTTCGAGTTGTAATTGTGAGTTCCAGTAATGGCTCCAAGCGCCCGAAGTTATTACAAAATGGTCTGCTGTATGTTTGCGACCATCTTCGGTTTGGAGCGCTTGTATGGCATCACCTTGTTGAATCAGTTTTTTAACAGGAGTGTGTTCAAAAAACTCAACATTTGGATGTTGCTTTAAATAGCGAATCAGGGACTGTAATACGCGGGGATTGCGAATATTAGACAGTTCAGGGAAATAAATCGCTTCTTGAAACTGATCGGAAATATGTGGATTTACTTGCTCTAAGGCATCTCTTTGTAAATATTCACAGCGCTGCATCGGTTCTTGATGCTGCTCGGCGTAGGACAAACCAACGTCAAAATCTTCTTCATCAAAAATCAGCATGCCTGTGTCATGAATTTCAAAATCAATCCCTGTAATAGGGTAGAGCTTTTGGTTCCATGCTTGATAAGAGGCTTTGCCAAATTGGGCAAGTTGGTTCACTGCATGCACATAGCGCCACGGGTACATTGGAGAGAGAATACCTCCACCAGCCCAAGAGGCTGCTTGTCCCGCTTGTTGTTGATCAAAAATGCTGATGGTACAGCCTTGTTCAACCAACTCCAGCGCAGACATTAATCCACTTATGCCCGCGCCAATGATTGCAATATGCATGCAGTGTTATCCTTTCTCTGCGAACTTAGTTCATTTCCTTGAGTTTTTCAGCAGCGGTTTCTGCAAAGTAAGTCCAGATCCCGTCTGCACCAGCGCGGCGGCAGCACATGAGCGATTCTAAAATCACTGAGTCTGATAACCAGCCATTTTGAATTGCGCCAGCTAACATTGCGTATTCGCCACTCACTTGGTAAATGAATGTCGGAATACCAAAGGTATCTTTCACTTCACGTACCACATCCAGATATGGCATGCCCGGTTTTACAATTACCATGTCGGCGCCTTCTTGAATATCAAGCGCGATTTCATGTAATGCTTCGGCACGGTTGGCAAAATCCATCTGGTAGTTATATTTATTACCACCTTTTAGGTTGGATGCAGAGCCAACAGCATCACGGAAAGGACCATAGAAGCTAGACGCATATTTCGCAGAGTAGGCCATGATGTTGGTATAGATGTGACCATTGGCTTCTAAAGCTTGACGAATTGCGCCAATACGGCCATCCATCATGTCACTTGGTGCAATTACTTCGGCACCTGCTTCTGCGTGACTTAAAGCTTGTTTAATCAAGCATTCTACAGTCTCGTCATTGAGCACATAGCCAGTTTCATCAATAATGCCGTCTTGACCATGAGTCGTGTATGGGTCGAGTGCACCATCGGTGATTAGCACCATTTCTGGTAATTCTTTTTTAAGCAAACGACAAGTGGTTTGAACTAAACCATCTTCACGCCATGCAGCTTCTGCGGTGAGGCTTTTATCTTCTTGAGGTGTTACAGGGAAAAGAGCCAGTTTGGATACGCCTAATTCCAGAAGTCTTTCAGCTTTTTTCAGTAATAAATCTGCCGACAAACGCTGAATGTTTGGCATACTTGGAATATCTTGGGTTTGATTTTGTCCCGGTAATACAAATACTGGATAAATCAAGTGATTGGTAGTGAGCTGTGTTTCGCTGACCATCGCACGCAACTGGTCATTTTTACGGATACGGCGCATGCGAGTAGCTGGAAATGCAGGACGATTGAACGTATAAGTCATAACAATCTCGATGTTCGGTATTACACTAGGATAGGTTGGCGGATATTCCATTACTGTCAACCGACTGCTGTATTGTAGCCCCATAATGCTGGATTTGTACAAAATTATGGGTGTTTATCATGCTTTTAAATTTAGGCAACGTATGAGTGATGAAAAGAAAAATTGGACGGGGAACATACAATTAGGCGCCAAAACCGACCTAAATGTGGTTCTCAACCAATTGTGTAAGGCGTTTAATAGCTGTCCATTTTTTAAGCATAGTGGAATGATTATGCGTGTGGTAGATGGGCACATTGAAGGCTATGTTGAAATGCAACCTGACCTCATTGGCAATTTGGCTTTTCAGGTTTTGCATGGTGGTGTGGCTGCAACTTTGCTCGATAGCATTGGTGGAATTGTGGCAATGGAACATCTCTATCGCCGTTCAACCCCCGAAACCCTGCCTGAAACCATTAAACAGGTTACACGCTTGGCAACTGTCGATATGCGTGTAGATTATTTGGCACCGGGGCGTGGTAAATATTTTATTGCACGTGCCGAAGTCCTACGTTTAGGCCGCAAGGGCTGTACCATGCGCATGACCATGGTCAATGATGAAGATAAACAGATTGCTGCCGGCATTGCCTCATATGCCTATTAATCTAGGCATTTTAAGCATTTAAAAAGCGCTCAGGGCGCTTTTTTTCATATTAAAAAAGATAAAAATTTCACAAAAACTTTGAGATAAACATTAATTTAATTAGAACGAACGCATTAGTTATATTTTTTTATTCTCATATCATGAGGTTTTAGCGTTAAAATTGTCTCCTTTGACAATGCGGTATGTCTTGTTTATAGAAAAATAAAAACTCTATAACAAGGTGTAGTGCGAGATTGATGGCAAAGCCAACTCATCTTTAGGAACATACCATGACTGATGCACAAAGCAATGTACAAGAAACAGTGCCAACAACATCTGCCTCGGATGACAACATGCAAAACAAGCGCAAAAAATTTCTTGGTTTCTTTGCGCTGATTTTATTGATCGCCGCTATTTTATATGCAATCTGGGCATTATTTTTAAATCACTCGGTGAGTACGGATAATGCTTATGTCGGTGCAGAAACCGCGCAAATTACCTCAATGGTTAGCGGACAGGTCGCTCAGGTTTTGGTAAAAGATACTCAAACAGTACACCGCGGTGATGTGCTGGTTCGTATTGATGACCGTGATGCCAAAATCGCGTTGGCACAAGCCGAGGCAGAACTTGCCAAAGCAAAACGCCAATATAAACAAACTGCGGCAAACAGTAGTTCTTTAAACTCTCAAGTGGTGGTTCGTGCTGACGAAATTAACAGTGCTAAAGCACAGGTTGCTCAAGCACAAGCCGACTATGACAAAGCTGCTTTAGAACTGAACCGCCGTGCACAGCTTGCGGCATCTGGCGCTGTGTCTAAAGAAGAACTCACCAAAGCACAAAGTGCGGTTGAAACTGCTAAAGCAGGGCTAGAGCTTGCTAAAGCCGGCCTTGCACAAGCGACTTCTAGTCGTAAGGCAGCCGAAAGCACCTTAGCTGCAAACGAAGCGTTAATTCAGGGTGTAAGCGAAACCTCGACTCCGGATGTACAAGTTGCACAAGCGCATGTAGAACAAGCTCAGCTTGACTTGGAACGTACCGTGATTCGTGCACCAGTTGATGGTGTGATTACCCGTCGTAATATTCAAGTTGGTCAACGCGTTGCACCGGGTACAAGCATGATGATGATTGTGCCGCTTAACGATTTATATGTAGATGCTAACTTCAAAGAAAGTCAGTTGAAAAAAGTCCGCCCAGGTCAGCCAGTCACATTAACATCAGATTTATATGGTGATGATGTTGAATACCACGGCAAAGTGGTGGGCTTCTCTGGTGGTACAGGCTCTGCCTTTGCCTTAATTCCGGCTCAAAACGCAACAGGTAACTGGATTAAAGTGGTTCAACGCTTGCCGGTTCGTATTGCACTTGACCCGAAAGAACTTGCTGAACACCCATTACGTGTTGGCTTGTCGATGGAAGCAAAAGTCGACTTATCTGCGAAGTAAACGCTTATGAAAACGCAAACACCTTTTGCCGAGTTAAGCGGTGGCCGTTTACTACTGGCAGCGTTTGTTATTGCCTTGTCGAACTTTATGGTCGTACTTGATACGACCATTGCCAACGTCTCTGTACCGCATATTACCGGTAACCTTGCTGTTTCAAGCACACAAGGCACATGGGTCGTTACTTCATATGCAGTTGCAGAAGCGATTTGTGTACCTTTAACGGGCTGGCTGGCAGGCCGCTTTGGAACGGTGCGGGTCTTTATCTTTGGTTTAATTGGCTTTACGGTCTTTTCTTTCCTGTGCGGTTTGGCAACATCCTTAGAAATGTTGGTGTTTTTCCGTATTGGGCAGGGTCTTTGTGGTGGTCCACTTATGCCACTCAGCCAAACCTTGCTTATGCGTATTTTTCCTCAAGAAAAGCATGCGCAGGCAATGGGCCTATGGGCAATGACCACAGTCGTCGGGCCAATTTTAGGGCCAATTTTGGGTGGCCTAATTAGTGACAACCTGTCTTGGCACTGGATTTTCTTTATTAACTTACCGGTTGGTATTGTCTGTGTATTAGCAGCAATGCGCTTGTTAAGAGTAGCTGAAACAGAAACCATTTCTTTAAGAATCGACACTGTTGGTTTAGGTCTGTTAATTCTGTGGATTGGTGCGTTACAGCTTATGCTCGACTTGGGGCATGAACGCGACTGGTTTAACAGCACCAGCATTGTGGTTTTAGCTTTAACTGCCGCCATTGGCTTTGTGGTGTTCCTGATATGGGAACTCACCGATAAGCACCCCGTGGTGGATGTCAAAGTCTTTAGGCATAGGGGCTTTGCCATTTCGGTACTGGCTTTGTCGCTCGGCTTTGGCGCATTCTTTGGCAGTATTGTACTGATTCCGCAGTGGCTGCAAATGAACCTTTCCTATACCGCGACGTGGGCCGGATATTTAACTGCAACCATGGGCTTTGGTAGTTTGACCATGTCACCAATTGTGGCAAAACTTTCGACCAAACATGACCCGCGTGCGCTGGCGAGCTTTGGTTTAATTTTGCTGGGTATTGTGACCTTAATGCGGGCATTCTGGACCACAGATGCCGACTTTATGGCACTGGCTTGGCCACAAATCCTGCAAGGTTTTGCAGTACCGTTCTTCTTTATTCCACTGTCTAACATTGCACTTGGTTCGGTGTTGCAGCAAGAAATTGCATCTGCTGCGGGCCTCATGAACTTTTTAAGAACCATGGCAGGGGCGATTGGCGCTTCAATTGCGGTGACCGTGTGGGACGACCACGCCAAAGTTGCCCGTAGTGAAATGGTGTCAAACCTACATACCACTGAAGTACAAAACACACTTTTGCAAAATGGTTTTACGGCTGACTCGACGCTTGGAATTATTTCAAATCTAGTTGATAAAGAAGCCATTACCATGTCGGCAAACCATGTGTTTTTGCTATTTGCGATTGTGTTTGTCTTTGCAGGGCTGGTGATTTGGCTGTGTCCAAAACCAAAACAGGTCAGCGGTATGCCTTCTCACTAAACATCAAAAAGCATCTCTTCGGAGGTGCTTTTTTTAGGCCTACTATAAAATGAGTGAGTTAATAAATAGGAAATTTTGCCTGTATTTAAAGAAATAAAGCATGCCAGAATTGAGCAAATCAGTTATAAAAGAGTGTGATAACAAACAGGGAGACATCACACAGAGCACAAAATAAACACCCTTAATCATTTAATATTATTAAAACTTTATTTTTATCAAAGATTAAAAAACTGAAGACCTGAAAACAAAGAAGCTTGCATGGCAATTGCATGGATAGGCAGGCGTATATATTGGAGTTATCACGTGAATAAAAGATATTCATTTTTGTTCAGTAGTTTATTAGCAGTCGGTTTATTACAAGGATGTGGAGATGACTCCTCGTCAGATCAGCCCAAGGATGATTCAAATACAACCCCACCCAATTTAATTGTAGATAATGACCCGACCAGTTGTAGTAAATTGGCACAAGACGGTTCAAGCGTGGTGGTCGGTTCAAACCAAAATGGTGACCCCGCCGCGCCAGAGGGTGCATCGGGTTATAGGCTCGGTAACACGGTTAAATACGCAGATAAATATATGGTGGTGGCAAACACGCCACTTGCGGTAAAAGCAGGTTGCGATGTGTTAAAAGCAGGCGGTAGTGCAGTCGATGCAGCCGTAGCAGTACAAGCCGTGCTTGGCTTAGTGGAGCCACAGTCGAGTACCATTGCCGGTAGTGGTTTTATGATGTATTACGATGCCAAAACCAAGCAAGTCACTGCCTATGATGGCCGTGAAACCGCTCCAGCGGCAGCCAACGAATATTATTTAATTCGCCAAGATATATATGACCCAAATTCACCTGCACCTGTACCAAGTGCCCGCCGTAGCGGTCGCTCGATTGGTGTGCCGGGTGTGATGCGTTTATTGGAACAAGCACAAAAAGAGCATGGCAAACTTAAGTGGAACCAACTTTTTGGTGAAGCGATTGGTTTGGCTGATAACGGTTTCCGCATACCGGGGCGTTTGGCAGATGCCATTGCAAGTAATGCAAGCAATTTAGCACTCGATGCAAATGCAATGGCGACTTATTTCTACCCAGATGGATCACCACGTAAAGTCGGCGAGACCATGACCAATAAAGCCTATGCCAGAACACTCGAAGCACTCGCTTCACAAGGGGCAAACGCACTACACACTGGTCCAATTGCGCAAGCCATTGTGGCAAAAGCAGGGCAAACCGTGGGTGATGACCCAGCACGGACTCCAATTATCCCAAGCTTGATGACCTTGCAGGATTTATCGAACTATCAGGTGAAAAAACGCGACCCGATTTGTACGACGTACCGTGACCGTTACTATGTATGTACCATGCCACCTCCATCTTCAGGAGGGATTGCGGTTGCACAGACGTTGGGTATTTTAGAAAACTTTGATATGTCGCTTTACCCACCTAAAAACCCTGAAAATGAAGGCGGTGTGCCAGATGTCATGGGCGTGCATTTAGTGTCTGAAGCAGAGCGTTTGGCCTACGCCGACCGTGATAAATATGTGGCAGATACCGACTTTGTTCATTTGCCGGCACAGGGTATTCCAAGTTTTATTGATAAAAATTACTTGAAGCAACGAGCAGCACTGATTAACCCGAACCAGAGTATGGGCGTTGCACCAGCAGGTAATTTCAATACAGCGGCAGGTGTGGACACCACTGTTGAACATGGCACAACTCAGTTCACGATAGTAGATGCCTATGGCAATGTGGTTTCAATGACATCGACAGTTGAATCGAGCATGGGTTCATTTCACATGGTGGATGGTTTCTTGCTGTCAAACCAGTTAACTGACTTTAGCGCGAACCCTTTTGACAGCACTGGGGCACCAGTTGCCAACCGTGTAGAAGGCGGCAAACGCCCACGTAGTACTATGGCGCCAACCTTAGTATTTAAAGGCACCACGCCAGATGAATTTTATATGGCAACAGGTTCACCAGGTGGCGGTACCATCATTCAATATGTGGTTAAAACCTTGGTGGGTGCATTAGACTGGAACTTAAATGCACAGCAGGCCACTTCGCTTGTAAATTTTGGCGCAACCAATAGCAAAAACACCAATATTGATAGCTCGAATGTACAGCTTTCCTTAGTTGACCTGATTGAAGGCTTAAAAGCAAAAGGGCATGGCATATCGAACACTGCGCAAACCAGTGGTATTTCAACGATTATGAAAGTAAATATAAATAATCAAAGTAAATACGCAGGTGGGGTAGACCCACGCCGTGAAGGGATCGTGTTAGGCAATGGTGCTTTATAGACCAAACTTTAAAAAAAGCTGTCATTTTTGGCAGCTTTTTTTATGAGGGGCCTTGAAAAAAACAAAAGGCACTCAATTATGTAAGTATGTTCATCAGTGGCAGACTGTTGATAAAATGCACAGCATTTTATTTTAGTTATGCTATGATGTGCAGACATTCATGGGGATGTTATTGGCTTCGACGCCGGTGATGAAACTCATAGATGCATGCCGAGAGCGCATTTTCTCTCGTAAATAAAATTTGCATTTAAATAGTCGCAAACGACGAAACTTACGCTCTAGCTGCCTAAGGGCCGCTTGTCCGCTTCCTAGAATACTTGTGGTCTGGGAACCCGACTGAAGCGCACGCACACAAGTCCGTATAGAGTCAAGCCTCGGGGCTTTATACCAAACTTAGAGGATCGCACCTTGTACCCTGTTCGTCGGGTCACTTGGTGTTAAAACAATAGACGATATCTAAGCATGTAGTATTCTCGAGCGTAGTGCTGGCGGACGCGGGTTCAACTCCCGCCATCTCCACCAAATACCTAACAAAACATGGCAAAATATGCCAAGTTTTAAAACGAAAAGGCTTGATTCTAAAGGGATTGAGCCTTTTTTCTTGCCTGAACATAACTAAATATAACTAGCCATAGTGTACATGCACCGTGTACACTGCCTTGTACATTGCACATTTTGTTGAACTCGCTGGTGTACAAGCCATGAAAAGAACAGAAATCAAACGTAGACCGTTATCAGATACCGTACTAGCTAACCTTGAACCGGAATCAAAAGAATATCGGGAGCTGGACGGCGAAGGCTTATATTTCCGTGTAAAGCCTGATGGTAAAAAAGCATGGCTATTCAGATATAAAAAAGCAGATGGTAAATGGTCATGGCTGGGTATCGGTACTTATCCTGAATTATCAGGAGCAGGTGCAAGGAAGAAGGCTAGAGAGATAATCAAGGATATATCACAAGGTGATAATCCAATCATTACCAAGCAAGAACGTAAACGCCAAGAGCTTGAGCAAAATAATGCCACCTTTGAAGTATTGGCCCGTGAATGGCTGGATACCAAAGCAAATACTTGGGTAAAGGACACCATGACCCGAAACAAGGGTGCATTGGAAAAACATATATTTCCCATTTTTGGTAAACGCTTGTACACCAGCATTAAGCCGATTGAATGGATGAATCATTTAAAAGGTATTCAGCAACATCAAGGAATATATGAACAGGTAAACCGAGTTCGGGCCATGTGTCGTGATATATACGATTTTGCAAAGGTGACAGGCCGTATTGATTACAACCCATTAGAGGGGCTGCAAAAGTTCCTACAGCAGGGCGTAAAACAAAATATGTCACATGTGAGTGAACAGGAGTTACCAGCACTATTGAGGGCCATTAATAGCTACCCAACTATGGACGTTCGGATGGGCTTGCAGCTTTTGGCCATGTTGTTCTGTCGACCTACCGAGCTAAGGGAAGCCAAGTGGCAGGAGTTCGACTTGAATCAAGGGATATGGAATATACCAGCCGAGCGCATGAAGAAACGCCGTGAGCATGTAGTGCCTTTACCTAGGCAAGCTATTGCCATACTAAATGAGTTAAAAACTTACGAAACCAATTCTGAGTATTTATTTCCGAGCAGATCAGACAAGAGCAAGCCAAAGTCGGACACAGTTTTTATTATGGCCTTGCGCCGTATGGGGTATGAAGGTAGACAAACACCGCACGGATTTAGGCACATTGCCAGCACCTTGTTAAACAATCGTGGTTTTGATGAACGTCATATTGAAGCAGCACTGGCACACGTAAAGGATGGCGTTGCAGGCGTATATAACAAGGCTCAATATTTAGATGATAGAAAAATCATGCTGCAATGGTATGCGAATCATTTAGAAGAAATTGGTATTGGTATCGCGCTACTTTATTATGGTGTTGCTGAACCTGTTGACCATTTTCTAAGACCGCCAGAAGGTGAGGCAGGCACTATTCAGGCTGCCCGCAATGCCATGACCTATAGCTTTTTGCACTGGGGTATTCATGGCTGGGTGCTTTATGCCTTGCTGGGTGTGACATTAGGTTATTTTGCCTTTAGACAAGATTTACCACTCGCACTACGCTCGGCACTCTATCCAATTTTTGGAGAGCGAGTTCATGGTCTGGTAGGTGATTTTGTCGATGGCTTTGGTATTTTAGTAACCGTAATTTCTTTGGTGACCAACTTAGGTATTGGTGCTTTGGTATTGGTTTCAGGCATTTGTTATTTAATTCCTGAAATTCCCGATAACTCTGCAACTTTAATTACTGCAGTTTTAATCATGATGTTTGTGGCGACAGTCACTACAGTGGTCGGGATTGAAAAAGGCTTGGCATGGTTATCACGGATTAATTTACGTTTGCTCTATGCCTTACTCTTATTTGTATTTTTAACAGGACCGACGAACCATTTGTTAAATGGTCTTGTGCAAAATACGGGCGATTACCTTAATAATTTTATGGGTAAAAGTTTTGATATGTATTTATACAATCAAAAAGCCAGTGGCTGGTTGGGTTCATGGACTGTGTTTTATTGGGCATGGTGGATTGCTTGGGCACCTTTTGTAGGAATGTTTATTGCCCGCATTTCCAAAGGCCGAACTATTCGAGAAGTGGTTTTGGGTGTATGCCTCATTCCATTAGGTTTTACCTTGGCTTGGATCTCGATTTTTGGAAATACTGCAATTCATTTAATTCTCAATCAAAAACAGAAAGTTTTAGGTGATATGGTTTTAAGTGACCCTGCGTTGTCATTATTCAAATTACTCGAATATCTCCCGTTTAATCCGTATATTGCCGGGATTGTTGTTGTAATTTGTTTCGTTTTATTTTTGACACCGGTTGGGTCTGGTACACTAATGATCGCCAATTTGTCCTCGAAAGGGGGCACCAGTGATAGTGATTCACCGATCTGGTTACGCATCTTTTGGTCTGTGGTCATTACCATTGTAAGTATCGGCTTATTATTAGCAGGTAGTTTTAACTCCATGCAAAGTGCAGTGGTGTTATGTGGTTTACCATTTTCAGTCATTATTTTGCTTTATATGTTTGGTTTAGCCAAAGCCCTAAAGCAAGATGATTTTGACCCGAATGTTGCGAAAAAGCAGTTAGCTATTTCAAAAGACATTTCTATTCCATCGAATTGTGACCAGAACAAGGTGACCGAGGTTTTATAACCTTGGTTCATCACATTTATTTATATTTTTTGCGTTCAAAGCAGTCTTTTCATTATTGTTAAATAGTGAAAAGACTAAATTGAATATTTTATTTTTCTTCTATTCCTTGAGGATTGTATGGCAACAGATAATCCAAGAGCAGTTGATGATTTAACATTATCTAAATCTAAAAAAGACCCGCTTAACCGTGTGGTTTTTTATATTTCAGCTCTAATCATTTTAATCTTTTCTCTCGTTACTTTTTTATTTAACGATTTCGCAAATCGAACCATTAACACCGTCCTTGCGTGGGTAACGTCAACCTTTGGCTGGTACTATTTACTGGCTGCAACGCTGTATATGGTGTTTGTAATTTTCATTGCCTGCTCACGGTATGGTGAGATTAAACTTGGCCCTAAACACTCAAAGCCTGAGTTTAGTTTACTGAGTTGGTCTGCCATGCTGTTTTCGGCAGGTATTGGTATCGATTTAATGTTCTTCTCGGTGGCTGAGCCATTATCTCATTATATGCAACCGCCTGTCGGCGTAGGCCAGACCTATGAAGCGGCACGCCAAAGTATGGTGTGGACGCTGTTTCACTATGGTTTGACCGGATGGTGTATGTATGCCTTGATTGGTATGGCCCTTGGTTATTTCAGTTATCGCTACAACTTGCCGCTTACCATTCGTTCTGCACTTTACCCAATTTTTGGGAATAGGATTAATGGGGCCATCGGCCATAGTGTAGATACTGCCGCCGTCATTGGGACAATTTTTGGTATTGCGACCACCTGCGGGATTGGCGTGGTACAGCTGAATTATGGTTTACATGTTTTATTAGGACTGCCAGAGAATATCTGGATGCAGTTTGCACTCATTGCTATTGCAGTCGGTATTAGTATTATTTCAGTGACATCTGGGGTGAATAAAGGCCTTCGGATTTTGTCTGAAATCAATATTTATGTATCGATTGGTCTTTTACTGTTTATTTTGTTCTTGGGCAATACCGAGTTTTTACTCAATGCGCTAGTACAAAATATTGGTGATTATTTAACTCGCTTCCCGACCTTAGCCTTACAAAGTTTTGCTTTTGAGCAACCTAAAGATTGGATGAGCAGTTGGACCTTGTTTTTCTGGGCATGGTGGATTGCTTGGTCGCCATTTGTAGGTTTATTTTTGGCCCGTATTTCTAGAGGCCGTACTATTCGTGAGTTTGTGTGCGGGACTTTAATTATTCCTCTGTTATTTACCTTAACCTGGTTATCCATTTTTGGTAATAGCGCATTGCACAGTGTTATTTTTGAAGGCAACCAGACTTTAGCTGCAACGGTATTATCTAATCCGGCACATGGTTTTTATGACCTGTTAGCGCAGTACCCGGGTTTTACCTTTATTGCTTCAGTCGCAACAGTGACGGGCCTTTTATTCTATGTGACTTCTGCCGATTCGGGGGCATTGGTTTTAGGTAACTTCACGACCAAGCTTACCCATATTGACAATGATGCGCCGCGTTGGTTGAGCGTGTTTTGGGCAATTGCCATTGGGTTATTAACACTCGCTATGCTGATGACCAACGGGATTACCGCTTTGCAGAATGCAACCATTATTATGGGACTGCCGTTTAGTTTCGTGATGTTCCTTGTCATGGCGGGGCTTTATAAGTCGCTCAGGCTTGAAGACTATAGGCATGCTAGTCGAAGTATGAACGCGGCACCTGTGGTGGGTAACGTCGATATTCTCAATTGGAAACAGCGTTTGACTCGGGTTATGCATCATCCGGGAACGACTGAAACCAGACGAATGCTCGATACCGTTTGCAAACCTGCCGTTCAAGCTGTTGCCGATGAACTCATTAAGCAAGGTATGAACGTAGATGTGCAACAAACACCACTTGAAGATGAAGAGGCGCTATATCACCTCGATATCACTATTCATTTGGAAGAAGAGCAAAACTTCGTTTATCAGATTTGGCCTGTCCGTTATAGCGCGCCTAACTTTAGTCAGCGTGTAAAACGAGGCAAACAGTTCTATTACCGTCTCGAAACCTATCTTTATGAAGGTTCTCAAGACAACGACCTTGTTGGTTACAGTAAAGAACAGGTTATTAATGACATTTTAGATAAATATGAAAGACATATGACGTTCTTGCATATTAATCGTATTAGCCCTGGGAACCGTCCATTATTCCCAGATCCACAAGCTTAAGGGGAATATGCATGGTTTCACCATATCTGCATTCTTTTGCTTTATTTTTCTCTTTGCTCAATCCTTTTTTAATGAGCATTTATATGATTGGCCTCATCCGCCATTCAGAAACCAAGGTATTTAACAAAGCTTTAATTCAGGGGAGCTTGATTGCTTATATCGTCTTTATGCTGTTTGCATGGGGCGGTGAAGCAATCTTTAGTAAATACCTGAATGTACGCTTTGAGGCTTTCCAGATTTTTGGTGGTCTTATCTTTTTGGTGATTGGTTACCGCTATGTGTTTCAGGGTGCAGATACCATTGGTGAAATGCGCGGTGCACCAGAACATTTAGCCGGCACCATCGCTATGCCTTTTATGATTGGGCCGGGTACCATTAGTGCAGCTGTGGTGACAGGTATTGAAATGTCGATTGGTGCTGCGGCACTTGTGATCGGGTTTACCATGTTTTTAACATGCAGTATTTTGATTTTGATGAAATTTTCACATGATCATTTGCGGTACAAACATGCAAAATACATCGATCGCTATTTCGATATTGTCGGGCGTTTATCTGCTTTATTAATCGGTACGATTGCTGTTGATATGATTATTAATGGTGTTACCGGACTGATCCATAAAGTATAGCGAACCTCATATAAAACGATGCTGTGTCATTTAAAATGGAACAAAATGGCATAGCATCTTTTGATTATTTTTGACCGCTCAATAACTGTTTATTTAAGAAAAGCTAAAAAATTATTAAAAATAATAGTTTAAAAAATATTCGTTCAAAAAAAGAATTAACAATATTAAAAAATACGATGCTATGTTGTGGATTTAAGCATGTTTTTTTTGTGAATTATCAACCATAATGTTTTCTGAGCTTGTTTGAGACAGAGTTGAGTCATGCCTACATTAGATGAAATGACAACCGTAACTGACGATCAGTCAGAATTAACCATGTCAGTTTTAATGACACCGGACATGGCAAATTTTTCAGGTAATGTTCATGGTGGAACAATTCTAAAGTTGCTAGACCAAGTGGCCTATGCTTGTGCGAGTCGTTATTCAGGCAGCTATGTCGTAACGTTGTCTGTAGACAAAGTAAATTTTAAAGAACCTATTTATGTAGGCGAACTCGTTACATTTTTAGCGAGTGTGAACCATGTGGGAAGTACTTCAATGGAAGTGGGTATCCGTGTGGAAGCTCAAAATATTCAAAAGCGTACCGTTCGTCATACCAATAGCTGTTATTTCACGATGGTTGCGGTTGATGAGCATGGTAAACCACGCGAAGTGCCTAAATTAAATTTAGATACCGAGTGGAAACGTTGCCGATTTGAAGCGGCTGAACATCGTAAGGTGTTGCGCCTACAAGAGAATCATAACCCTTCTTGCAGCATGTATAAGAAAACTTCTTAAAAAAAAGATCGAACCGCAGCATGGTTCGATCTTTTTTCTTCACCGAAATTTAACGTCCTGTTTCGTTTCAGTAAAATTATCTCTGAGCTTGGAGGAGAGTGCAGAGATAATTAACGAGTTGCAGGAGCAGCTTCAGAAGCAGAACCTACAGCGTCAGAAGCAGCATTTGCAGTGTTTGCTTGCTCTTGAGTTGAAACAACAACTTTTTCTTCACCAGCAGTGTTATGTGCTTGGTCATGCTTAGAAGCAGCGAAAGTTGAAGCAGCAGTTAAAGCTAGGGTAGTAGCGAGTAAAGTTTTAGCTAATTTCATTTTATGGCATCCTTAAATTCATTAAAAAATAAATCAAACCTAATCGTTCTGACCTACATCGAACATATAGGGCTGAATGATTAAGCTAGGACACATGCTAAGCCGTGCTTGGGATTACATCAATTAACTTAACAATCTATTACGCCTATCTTAACAATATGAAATATAACGTCCGTTTATGTGCGTCTACTGTAAAATTAAAGCGCTACTTGAGCGCTAAAAATGTGAAAGAATATTTCGTATTGAGTAAAAAAAAAGCAAGTTAGTTACGTAAACAAAACACTCTGGCATGAATTGTGAATGTCCATAAATAGGATATTTCGTTTAATTATTATTTTTCTAAAGTTAATTTAGATAATTGATGGGATGCACGTCACATATTTAGTGCTTTAGCCTGATAATTGAAAAGTATATCTTCAAAGTGAAAAATTATTTTCATGCTACTTAAACAGTGATATACCTTTCTTAGTTTTTAAACCTTGTTGATTTGAGCCGCTTGTGAAACTGATTGCCCAAAAAACTGTTCCTACCCATATTATTTCAGGGTTTTTAGGGGCAGGGAAAACGACATTATTGCAACATTTATTAAGTCAGAAACCGAAAGATGAAGTGTGGGCTGTCTTAATGAATGAATTTGGGCAAATCGGAGTCGATCAACAACTCCTACCTCAAGATCAAGGTTATGCAGTCAAAGAACTATTGGGCGGCTGTTTATGTTGTAGTAGCCAACTTCCTATGCATATTGCTTTGGCTCGCTTGTTAAGTGAACAAAAGCCAGACCGACTCTTTATTGAACCTACAGGGCTTGGACATCCTTCGCAATTATTTGATCAGTTAACGGAACCACATTGGCAAAACAGCTTAGCTATGCGTGCACTAGTGACTGTGGTTGATGGTAGTCGTTTGCATGACACCAATTGGGTCAAGCAAAACCTATATGAAGACCAATTAAAAGCTGCACAGATTGTGGTGGTCTCTCATGCCGATACCATGACTTTTGAAGATGAACAGGCACTTGTTGAGCTTAAAGAAGAATACCAACCTTATCAGCAACAATGGCTAAAGACTGAACATGGTCAACTTGAACTGGCGCAAATTGATGTGTCTGCTCGTTTAACTGAGCGGTCTATACAACCTTTACTCAAGCTGCAAAAGCAAATGACTGAAGCCGAAGTTGCAAAAGAAATTCACCAACTGCCTTATCATTATGTTGAGTCGGCGCAGGGTTATATGGTCGCGGGTTGGAAATTTCCTAAGCGTTGGAAATTTGAGTTTTATGCTTTGCTCGATGTGTTGTGTGCACAACAAGACTGGCTACGTATTAAGGGAATTTTTAATACAGATCAGGGATGGAAGACCTTTAACTTTAATCCTGAGCAGTTTAACTATAAGTCTGGTGAAGAAGGCATTGATAACCGCATTGAAATGATTAGCCAACATGAACATGACTGGCTGGCATTTGAAACTGAACTATTAGCTTGCAGAATTGAACAATAGAGAACATTGAAATACTTCAATATTCTCTATGAGAGATTTAATTTTTTATATTAAGTACTTGTTTCGCTTGTGCATGATCGATGTCTTTTTCCCAATGGGCAATGACTACGGTCGCCACACAGTTACCAATTAAGTTGGTGCAGGCACGGATAATTCCGATAAACCAGTCTACAGATAGTAAAAGTACCAAACCAATTGCAGGTAAACTTGGAATTACGGAAAGTGTTGCAGCAAGAATCACTAAGGCTGACCCCGGAATGCCGTGTGCGCCTTTCGATGTAATAAGCGAAACCAATAAAATAGCCAGTAAGTCGTGCATGGAGAGATTGATATTGCAGGCCTGTGCAATAAAGATCACGCCTAATGTTAAATAAATTGAAAAGCCGTCTAAATTAAAAGAATAACCGGTAGGAATAACCAGACCGACTGTTGAATCTTTAATTCCCAAGTTTTTAAGCTTTTTCATGATTTGGGGTAAAACGGAATCAGAAGAGGCTGTCCCTAAAACAATAGCGAGTTCATCTTTAAAATAGCAGACAAATTTAAAGATATTCAGTCCGGTGAGTTTTAAAATTGAACCCAAAATAATGACAACAAATAAAATGCAAGTCGCATAAAAGAGTAAAACTAAATAACCGAGTTGCAGGAGTGAATCTAATCCAAATTTTGCAGTGGTATAAGCAACTGAACCAAATACACCAATTGGTGCCAAGCGAATAATGAGTCCCATAATTTTAAAGAAGACTTCCGAAAAAGCTTCAAGCGCTTGACGGACCAACTCTGCTAAATGTTTAGGAATTAACAGTAGTGAAAGGCTTTGTTGCACAAAGATTTGAAATGCAAAGCGCCCCTAATTGAGCCAAATTTA